>Ga0075122_10000530_pt1 | contig 29882 bp, 34 predicted proteins | sample AntAceMetag02UKB_FD_69790 | JGI IMG/M metagenome (GOLD analysis project Ga0075122, IMG submission 69790) | Saline lake microbial communities from Ace Lake, Antarctica - Antarctic Ace Lake Metagenome 02UKB | ecosystem: Environmental > Aquatic > Non-marine Saline and Alkaline > Saline | place...
CAAGACTATTTATCTGATGTCAATATTTTTATGGATGCTGACTTAGCCACTGAATTAAAATTTATTATTCCCTTAATTAAGGGAATAACTGAGGAAAAATATGATTTAACTATCGGCTCAAGATACCATAAACAAAGCCAATGCAAACGACCATTTATACGTTCTATCTATTCTAATTTTTATAATCTAATCCTTAAAATATTTTTTAATATTAGATTAACCGATACTCATTGTGGTTTTAAGGCACTTTCTAAATTAGCTGTACAAAAAATTATCCCAAAAATTAAAAATAATAAACTTTTTTTTGACACTGAACTTTTAGTATTAGCTCGTTATTATAATTTAAAAATTAAAGAAATACCCATCAACTGGACAGAAGAAAAAGGAAGAAAAACAAAAATTAAAATTTTTCAAACAGCTCTAAAATATTTGAAAGAACTAATTAAATTAAAATATCGTCTTTCTTAATACCCACTAATCAGCTAAATAAAAATATCCACACATCTACATAGATAGATGCGTGGATATTTTCGAAGTATTACAAATTAAGTAATATCCTGTGATGCTTTAATTATGAAATGAACTAAAGCATAGGAAGACAAAACTATAATTAAACCAATTATAGCGTTAAGTAATAACCCTTGAGCTTTTTTTATTTTATCTGAGTTTCCTCCGGAAGTTATCCACATCATACCGCCCATAACAAATAGAACCAGTAAAACTATACCCATTACACCCAATACTTTCTTTAAGACTTTTCCCAAACTGGTTTCTAAAGAATCCTCAACAGAAAAACCAACAACTCTAGCTGCATCCTTAAGGCCATCTCTCGGACTATCACCCAAGACAGGATTACTTAAAAAGATTAAGATTAAGATAATAATTATTAACAGAATACCTGAAAATATTTTTCTTGAGCAAAAAACATTTTTAACCATAAAACTAAATAAATAACTACAATCTTATCCAAAGAATAGGTGGTTATTACTATACTGCTTCTGTTACACCAACTAATGCCTGAACAATAAAATGAGTAGCTGCATAGGCAATGAGTACAATAACCAAACCAATAACTGCGTTAGACATTAATTTTTGCGCACTCTTAATTTTGTCATCATTACCACCAGAAGTCATCCATTGGAATCCAGCAATTATAAACATGACTAAAGCAACTAAACCTAAAATGCTTAAAACTACTTTAACCACATTACCAACAATCGTTCCAAGACCAGCCTCTCCTATATTAGCACCTGTTCTAACTTCAGCCATTAAATCATTGCCAAGGTTCACGTCTGCTGAAACAGGAATAGCCAATAAAGCAACCATCAATACTATGCCAAGTAAAGGTAAATATTTTTTCATGTTAAACCTCTTTTAATTCTTTTTAAAGAATAAGAAAAAATTAATTTTTAATTCGTATAATAGAAAAATGAAAAATTTTACTATTATTTTTTGTTTCTCTATTCTTAAAAAGAATAATTAATTGTTCGACCTATTATTTAATAATATTAAAAATAATTTAAAAAAATGTCAAGGCTATTCTTGCTTGATTATCTTACGGAGCAGTTACTGTGGTTAATGCGTTAACAATAAAATAAGTAGCTGCATAGGCAATGAGTACAATAACCAAACCAATAACTGCGTTAGACATTAATTTTTGCGCACTCTTAATTTTGTCATCACTGCCACCAGAAGTCATCCATTGGAATCCAGCAAATATAAATATAACTAAAGACACTAAACCTAAAGCACTTAAAACTACTTTAACCACCTTGCCAACGACATCTTGTATTCGTCCCTCCCCAAATCCTGCAGTACTTGCGGCTGAAGTTAGATTGGTCAAGCCAAGATCTAGTGCCATTACAGGAGAGACAACCAATAAAGTTAACATTAACGCCATTCCTATTGAAAATAAATATTTTTTCATGTTAAGCCTCTTCTAATTCTTTTCTAAGAATAATTAATTATTCGACCTATTTATTTAATAATAAACAATCTTAAAAATATCAAACTTATTTATCTAACCATCTTATTGCTGTAGAGCTCCAAGAACAAAATCTAAAAGCGCGTAACTAAAAAAGATAAGGGCTAGACCCAAAACAGACCAAACAAGAGTGCCTGTCCCTTTTTTTATTTTATCTGAGCTTCCTCCAGAAGTCATCCACATTAATCCTCCATAAATAAACATGACTAAAGCCAGAACCCCAAGAATTCCAAAAACATATTTAATAATATTGCCCACTAAAGTAGGGATGTCATCGCCCTGTCCATGTAAGGGATCAGGGAGTGAAACAGCTTTAGCGACATAAGGGACATAATTTATAGAAAAAAGAATAACTAAAACAATAATTAAAATAAAATATTTTTTTACGCTTTTAAAAATTTGCATAAATTTTTGTAAACATTAATTTAGGAAATTTTATGTTCTTGACTACTCGACTGATACTCAGGCAAATATTTTGACTCAATATCTAATGCTTTCATTGCTAATTTTATCGCTGAATAAGCAACTATAACAATTATTATACCAGTAATCGCTCCCTTAATAATAGCTACTCCTTTTTGGACCCTATCTTTAGACCCACCTGAGGTTATCCACATTATACCACCTAAAACAAAAAGTGCCAGAGCAATAGCACCTAAATATTCTAAAATCGTCTCAGCTATACTAACACCTATATATAACAAATCATTTGGATTACAGTCTCCACAACAAAGACAAACCGCCATTCTATTTCCTCTAAATAAACCACCGACATAACAATTAATAACTTCATTCTCATTCTGACAAACACAATTATATTTAGTTACTGTCGTGCCCTCCGTCTGAATCTGAGGGACACAAACGTCACATAAATCAGAATTATTAACCTTACCTATTCTTCGGCATAAATATTGAAAATCAGAATTATCACTGTTTATCTTATACAAAGCTGTTTCTGTACAAAATATATTACAAGGTTCTTCTTGTGCCATACAAATATTAGGCACAAAAATTAACAAGTTAAAAAATAATATAATAAAAACAATTTTCTTTTTCTTTAACGTAATCTTCCTATGATCTAATATTCCCATGATGTAATGTTTTCTTAGTTTGTTAAATTAACCCTTTGAACACAATATTTAATCACCTCTTGGATGGTTTTTTGACCAGATAAAACATCTTCTATCATTTCTTGAAAAGACTCTTTCACTAAAGAATATTTTTTTCCTTGATACCAAGTTTTAGCAGTCAAAACACTTGAAGCAAACGGAGCTAAGTCAAAATCTTCTAATTGAGATCGGATCAAACTGCGATGAGCGGTTGGTCTTTTAGCTCTTTCCACAAATGTCTTAGCATTTTTTGATTCAGTAGCATATAGAATAAAAGCCCATGCCTCGCTTGGATGTTTTGTTTTTTTAGAGACTGTCTCCAACCAATAATTAGTATAATTTACTTCTTTTAATGAACTACTGATTTGAGGTACTTTAATAATATCAAAATTTAATTTAGGTGCTTGTTCTTTTATTAATGACAAGTAATCAGAATAACCAAATAAAAAAGCAGTTAAACCCTGAGTAAAGGCACTTAAAGAATTTGGCATTTGTTTGTTCCAGCTATAAATTTCTTGGGAAGGATTAGCAAAACTAAGATAAAAACGCAGGGCTTCTTGTCCTGGAAAATATGATTTATCGCTTATAAGAGGTTGATCAAAAATTGCCTGACCCAATTTATCAACCATAGGAGTACCATTCTGTAGCATTAATAAAGATAAAATATCTGTATAATTTTCAATATTGTTAGCTGTCCCCAAAGAAACCCCAGAACGAATAAAATCTCCATTAGCGTCCCAAAGGTTTAACATTCTTACTTGGTCTATAAATTCTCGCCAAGTCTGCGGTGGACCAATAATACCAGCCTCGTTTAAAAGGTCACGATTATAATAAAGAGCTAAAACATCTAAAGACAATGGTAATCCATAAATCTTACCATCAATTAAAACATTATTAGGAACTGTTTCCACGAAAACTTCTTTCATCTCTCTCAAGCTTAACGCATTTTTCTTTTCTTCTACAATTTTAGGTTCTTTTTTGATTGTCCCAATCATAGTCTGACGAGCCATTATAATTTCTTGAGAAAGTTCTATGGGTAAAATTTTAGTTTGGTATTTTCCTAACCAATTTTCAGGGATAGAAAAAATATCTGGACCCCTGTCTTCTGCCCAAGCCTCTAAGAGGATTTGTTCATATTCTTCTGACCGAATTAAATTGTAAGTAATAGAAATGTGTGGATAAAGTCTTTGAAAATTTTGCACTATTTCCGAAAAAGCACCTTTACTATCTTTGGTTCGCCAATAAACTAAATTTATTGGTTTAATTCTATCTTTCATTTCTTTTGGCACACATTTACAACCAAAGCCAGAGCTAACCAAAGAAACAATTATTAATGAAGTAATAAAAAATTGTATTTTTCTGTTTTTTGTCATATTTTAATGATATCACCTTTTTAAAACTTGCCAATAGCTACTCACCCAAAAATTACCAGACTGTCATGCTAGGAAGTAATAGCTTAATTGTAATTTAGGTCTCATTATGCTAAAGTAAAACCGTGAATCTTATTAGAAATATCTGTCCAATTAACTAACATTATGATAAAGAAAAAAAAGGGGGATAAGACTTGGAAAAAAAGATCAATATCAAGCCCTTCTAAAAAAATCTCTTACCCTAAAAAGAAAAAAACAAAAACCTGGAAAAAAAGATCAATAAAGACAAAAAGAAAGTTAAAGTCTTCCCCTATGTTTGGAAAAAAGGTTTTAATCGTAGTTTTGTTTTTGTTCCTACTAACTATCGCTTTTATAACAGTAGTGTTTGCCTGGGTTAATCATAATCTACCCCAACCTGACAAACTTTTTCAAAGAGAAATTGCCCAGAGCACTAAAATATACGACCGAACCGGCGAAATTGTACTCTATGAAATATTTACCGATAAGAAAAGAACTTTAATTGATTTGTCAGAAATTCCTCAAAATCTAATTTGGGCGACTATTGTAGTGGAGGATAAAGATTTTTTTCAACATCAAGGATTTAAGCCTCAAGCTATCATCCGTTCTATAATTATAGATATCTTGCAAGGAGGAAAGGTCCAGGGAGGATCAACCCTTACTCAACAATTTATAAAAAATGCTTTTTTAACATCAGAAAAAACATACATTCGTAAAATAAAAGAATTACTATTGGCTTATCAAATTGAAAAAAAATTCTCTAAAAATGAAATTTTACAAATGTATTTTAATGAAATCCCTTATGGATCAAATGCTTATGGTGTTGAAGCGGCCAGTCAAATTTATTTCAATAAATCAGCTAATAATTTAACCCTTGATGAATCAGCTCTTTTAACGGCGATAACTAAAGCTACTAGTTATTACTCTCCCTACGGAAACCATCAAGAAGAATTAATTCAACGCCGAAACCACATCCTGGATACAATGGCTCAAGAGGGATATATTACTAACGAATTTTCACGACAAGCTCAAAATATAGATACTTTAAAAAAAATAGTTCTTCGTCGAGAAAATATTATTGCCCCACATTTTGTAATGTATGTTAAAAAAGAATTGATTGAAAAATACGGACAAAGACAAGTAGAACAAGGAGGTTTAAAAGTTATTACCACATTAGATACAAGACAACAAAATATTGCTGAAGAAATAATCACCCAACATGCTGAAAGAAATGAAAAGATTTTCAAGGCTTCAAACGCATCCTTAATAAGTATTGATGTTAAAACAGGAGAAATCCTTTCTTGGGTTGGATCTAAGGATTTCTTTAATAAAGAAATTGATGGACAGGTAGATATTGTTACTTCTATGCGTCAACCAGGGTCTTCTTTCAAGCCCATCGTTTATGCTGCTGCTTTTGAAAAGGGATTTACCCCCGAAACTGTTCTTTTTGATGTAGAAACCAATTTTGGCCCAGCCGGAGAAAAAGATTATATTCCTCAAAATTACAATGAAAAATATTATGGACCAGTAACTATTCGTCAAGCCTTGGCGGGATCTTTGAATATTCCTGCAGTCAAAATTCTTTATCTTACTGGTCTTAAAAATTCCATTGATTTGGCTCAAAGAATGGGATATACAACCTTAATTGACCCCGATCGTTATGGGCTTTCTTTGGTTTTGGGGGGAGGAGAGGTTAAGCTTTTAGAACATACAGCTGCTTTCGGTGTCTTTGCGCGAGAGGGGAATAAAATACCCACTACCTATATTTTAAAAGTAGAAAATAATGAAGGGAAAATATTAGAAGAGACTAATACTCAATTTATAAAATCACAACAAGTAATATCTGAACAAACCGCAAACCAAATAAATAATATTTTATCTGACAACCAAGCCCGCGCTTATGTTTTTGGTGAAAAAAGTTTACTTACCTTGTCTAATCGCCCTGTAGCCGCTAAAACAGGAACAACTAATAATTCTCGGGATGCTTGGACTATCGGTTATACTCCCGATTTAGTTGTTGGGGTTTGGGTAGGAAATAATGACAATCAAGCTATGGCAGGCAAAGCAGATGGATCAACCTTAGCTGCGCCTATTTGGAATGAATTTATGAAAAAGACTCTAACTAATACACCTGTTAAAAAATTCAATCCGCCAGAAATAGCTCAAACTGATAAACCTATTCTTAGTGGGAAGATCCCCGAAGATACTATTATCCTTAAAATTGACAAAGCTTCTCAAAAATTAGCCACTGAATTAACGCCGGCATCATTTGTAGAAGAAAAAACTTTTCAGAGTTACTATTCTATCCTAAATTATGTAAATAAAAATGATCCTCTCGGCCCAATTCCATCTCACCCTTCTCTTGACCCTCAATATAATCGTTGGCAAGAAGGAATCGCCGAATGGCTTAAAGAAATTCCTGAACAAATAGGAGCCCCCCCTACAGAATACGATGACTTACATATCCCGGCCAATGAGCCTTCTCTTACTATTCTGTCGCCATTAAATGGAGAAGAAGTTGGTCAACAAATATTGGAAATTGAAATTAAAGCCTTATCAACACGAGGAGTAAAAAAAATAAAATTCTTTTTAGATGATATGGTATTGGATATTATTGACATCAAGGAAGAAAACATGAATCGAGAAGAAAAAAGAATCTGCGAAATTAATTTATCAGGATTAAATGCAGGAAAACATAAAATTAAAGTTTCTGCTTTTGACGACATTGATAATTATAAATCTCAGGAGATTTGGATAAACACCCTTAACTCGTTCGCAACAGAGACAAATTGGATAAATCCAATACCCGGACAAATAATTACTCAAAAAGATTTTCCAATTAATCTTTCTTTAGTCACTCCCGTCATAATTGTTAAAAAAATTAAGTTTTTTAGCCAACAATTAGAAAAAGAACCTAATTTATTAGGAACTATTTTTTTACCAGAAAGTGCGGGGTTAATAAATTTTTCATGGTCTATGGCTAATATTGGTTTGTATAAAATATGGGCGGAAATAACTGATATTAACGGAAAAATTCTAATAACTGAGAAAATCCAAATAGAAATAAAATAACCAACCTTTAAAAGACTAACCCAAAAAAACTAACCCTTCGGGTTGGTTTTTTCGTTTGGAATCTAAAATTTATTTGTATCTTATCTTTTGGTTATTATGAGTACAGCGAACAACAAAGCCCTTAAATAAAATGAAAGGTTCTTGTTATATCTTATGTTTCGCGTTCTACAACTATCATTATTTTTTTGCCTTGTAATTTAACCTCTTCTGCTTTTTCGTCCTTAGAAAGAAATTTAATTTCTTTTAAAGAAAATGGCCAGTCATGAATAGCGTTAAAAAAAACATCATTAGGATAAGAAAAGCTCTCTCCTTCGCGTGTGCCAGGATCATTAGTGATAATCTCTGTTTCGTTATATCCAACAACGACCAACATATGATAGGCAGGTCCCGGGTTGCGATAATGAGAATTCCCCAACAACCTACCGGCTGTAGGCACAATCACTAAATTGCCATTACTTAATTCTTTTTTTATATCATTTACAGAATCTAAAAGGGTATAATATATTTTTCTAATTCCAAAATATTTATTAGCCAGCTCCACCACTTCTTGTGTGTTAAGGTCAAAATGTCCTCCCCAATTTTTTTCTTGCCAAGCCACTGAATCTAAAATTTTTTGATTTAGATCCTCTCTACTTAATACTTCATCTCCAATCCAAGACTTAGCCATAATTAGAGAAACTTCTTCACATGCTTCGTTATGCAAATCATCCCACTTGGCAAAAGGAGACTGGACATAGAAAGGGACATTTATTATAACTTTTGATTTTAGGGTAAGGTCAACCTCTTTCTCTTCTGGTAATTCTTCAGATAGAGCTAAGTCTGTATTAACATTTTCTATTCCTTCTTCTATTAAATCATCATCCTCTATTTCATTATTCAATAATGGTTTTTGATTTACCGGTCGAGACAACCAAAGATTAAGCGTCCCAACTAAAGTCATCCCTAGAAGAGCAATAATACCAATAATAGCAAAAATCTTTTTCATGAATTAACCCTCAAATAAATTTATTTATATTGTCTTTTATAATAATCATGATATTCCCCCGTCTTAATCCTTTTCCACCAATCTTGATTTTCTTTATACCAATTAACAGTTTCCTTCATCGCTTGATCAAAATTATATTTAGGATCCCATCCTAATTCTTTCTTAATCTTTGATGCATCAATCGCATAACGCTTATCATGTCCTTTTCTGTCTTCTATGTGTTTTATATTCTCTTCGTCGAAACCTAAGATTTCTAATATCTTATATGTAATTTCTAAATTTGTTCTTTCTTCATTGCCACCAATACAATATGTCTCACCAATTCTCCCTTTATGCAAAACCAAATCTATAGCCTCGCAATGATCATCTACATATAGCCAATCCCTGACATTCAACCCATCTCCATAAACTGGAACCTTTTTCCCTTCCAATAAATTTGTGACAAATAATGGTATTAGCTTTTCTGGAAATTGAAACTTTCCATAATTATTAGAACAATTAGTTATAGTAATTGGAAGGCCATATGTATAAAAATATGCTCTTACTAAATGATCAGCAGACGCTTTAGACGCTGAATATGGACTATGAGGATCATACATACTACTCTCGCTAAAATAACCAGTAGGCCCTAAGCTTCCAAAAACTTCGTCAGTTGATATATAGTGAAATCTCTTTTTATATTTATTTGCTACATTCAATAAATTAACTGTCCCTAATATATTGGTTTTTATAAATGGGGTAGAGTCTAATATAGAGCGGTCCACATGGCTTTCGGCCGCAAAATGTACAATTGCATCACAATCTTTTATTAAATCATCAACTAATTGAAAGTTACAAATATCTCCTTTAATAAATTTGTAATTTGGATTATTTTCAATTTCTTTTAAATTTTCTAAATTTCCACAATATGTAAGTAAGTCCAAATTAACTATTTGGTAATCTGAATATTTTTTTAGAATATAATGAATAAAATTAGAACCAATAAAACCAGCCCCTCCTGTTACTAATAATCTCATAATAATTAAATTTTACTATAAATTATTTATTATTAGTCTGCCAATCAAAAGCAATCTTTTCGTCATCAAAAGCAATTCTTTCTTCATCAGGATTGTCGGGATTATAAGCTTCACTAGTATGATAAAAAAGTCCAGCTACCTTATTTCCCAAAACACGATACCCATGAGCAACTTTAGGGGGTATCAATATCAAGAAAGGATTACGTTCTCCTGCATAAATAACTTGAGTTTGTTTAAATGTTAAAGAATCCTCCCTTAGATCATAAAGAACTACTTGAATACTCCCTTTAATTGGGAACCAAATATCATATTGTTTTTTATGCCAATGAAAGGCTTTAATAACATTAGGATATGTTTCTGTGTAGCTAGTTTGTTTTATTTCTTTAAACGTTTCTTCCCCAGCTTTGACTACCTCAGAAAAAAAACCACGGTCATCGAAAGAACGAGTAATTTTTTTAATTTTAACTCCTTGTAATATCATAATATAATTATTAATTTATTTAAAAACCCAAAATTTATGCAAACAAAAGCGTATTAACATTATTACAAAAGCAACAACTACCTTGGCAATAATGTCGTACCAATTCAAAGCTGTAACAAAAAAACCAAAAAGAAATTGATAAAGAAATAATCCTCCAATTAATACTATACAAAAATCAATATATTGATGTAAAATTTTCTTTCTGCCATTTCTAAAAGTCCATTTTCTATTCAATAAAAAGTTTACTATTGAAGCAATAATCATTGCTATAAAATTTGCCCATAAATAGTGAACTTGCCAAAAAACAAAAAGTCGGGTCAGAAAAACATAAATACTAAAATCAATTAAAGTAGAAATCACTCCCACTAAAATAAATTTTATAAATTGTTTAATATGAAAATTTTTCTTTACAATAGGTAACTTTAGAATAATTTTTACTAACCAAGAATGTCTTATTTCCAGTATCAATTTACGATAAAATATTTTTGATCTTTTACGTAATTTTTTTAGACTAAAAGTTTTTAAAAAATTCTGAACAAATTTCATTGTAAATATATCTGCTTATTCCTATTATGCTCTTCAATAGTCTGACTAAAAATAATCCTTCCTTCTGGGGTAGACAAAAAACAACAATAGTTATTTTCTAAAGGATATACAACCGCCCTAATGGAAGATAAGCTAGGACTATTAATTGGTCCCGGCGGCAATCCTGGATGAAGATAAGTGTTGTACAATGAAGGGGTTCTAGTATCCTCAAAGCTCAACCTTTCTTTCGGTCCTCCTAAAATATAATTAATAGTAGCACAAGACTCTAAGGCCCAATTATCTCTAATCCTGCTCCAAAAAATATCAGCAACTAATCTGCGATCTTGGTCTAATGCTGCCTCTTTTTCTACTAAAGACGCTAAAGTAATGATTTCAGGAATTGTCCTCCCTGATTTTTTAGCTTCAACAATTAATTCTTCGTCTAGTTTTTGTGTAAAATTATCAATCATTTTTTTAATAACTGCTTGAGCTGTAGTTTCTTGATAAAAACGATATGTATCTGGGAAAAGATATCCTTGAAATATTTCTGAAACCTTTGATCTATCTACGTTTTTAGGCAAAAATTCATATAACGACAAAAAATCTGTATCCATACTTAAGACACTCAGCGCTTCAAAAAAATCATCTTGGCTTATTAGATTATTTTCCTCTAGATATAAAGCAATCTTTTTGTTATCCCAACCCTCTATAATAGTTATCGTTCTTTCTTCAGCTAAAGGAAATGTAGATAAAATGGAAAACAAATTTTTTAAAGACATCTCTTCTGACAGAACATACTCTCCTGGCAAAAATTTATTCCTTACATTAGATAAAAATGCATTAGCTTGAAAAAATATTTCATTTTTAATAATTCCTTGTTCTTTTAGTTTGGCAGTAATCTCCTTTAGGCCGTCGCCTTTCTCTATAATAAAATGCTTCTCTTCTGAAGAAGCATTCTCTGCTGAATTGATTGGTTCTTCTTTTGTTATTAATTGCCCTGAATTAAAACGAAAATATAGAAAAAGAATCAAAACTATAAGTATTAAATAACTCAAAAATGCACCATTTTTTTTCATAATCTAAAAAAATTAAGAATTAAGAATTAGGGGTGAATCTTTCGTACATTTTTTTAATTAATCTCTCAATTTCTTTTGGGTCTGAATTTTCTCGTCGCAAACGAGCCTTTTCTCCACGAATAAACTTACGAATCCCAGCAGATAAGCGTTTATGTTTAGGGGAACCCTTTTTTTTACCCTGCAACCCAACAGATTGATCAGTCTTATTATTTTCTTCCATAATTATAAATATAACAAATTAAATTATTTAATCAAGCGGATACCAAAAATTTTCCGACTAATTAGAATAATAACTCCTACCGAAATCATTAAATCAGCTAAATTGATAACACTTAGAGAGAAGAAATCTAAATAATCAACAATAAAAGAATAATTAATCCTGTCTAAAATATTACTCAGAGCTCCAATAAAAATTAAAGCAAAAGATGAAAATTCTACAATTTTTCTTTTTTGATAAGTAAAAATTAAATTACTAACCACAAAATAAAAAATAAATACCAATAGAGGGTATAAAATAAAATTTGGACACGGAATCCCAAAGGCAATATTTTTATTCGGAAAAAATTTTATCCAACCCTCTAAAGCAATCTTTCGCAAGAGTCTATCTATAAGGAAAAGGAATAATAAAAAAGAAATTCTGTAAAGCATTGACACCCTATACTTACTAACATTAAATGCCATTTCTTTTATTATTTTTACAATCTAAACAATATCGAGCGGTTGGCAATATCTCTAATCTTTGACGATTAATTTTTTTCTTACAGGATTCACAAATGCCATATTGGTTGTTAGTAATCTTTTTTAATGCCAATTCTGTTTCAGTTAAAGAATTTTCCAAGCTTTTCCCTAAAGAAATACTATCTGCAAAATCAGCAACTTCGTTAGCATTTTCATCTTCTGACCGACCATACTCAGGAAATTTAGCTTCATAAGAATAACCACCTTTTCTTTTACTACGATTAGATATTTCTGCTAACTGTTTCTTAATTTTTTTTTGTTTCTTTTCTAATTTGTTTTTAGTGATAGATAAAAAATCATTAAACATAATAATATAATATAAATTAAGGAGAAAAAGATTTTTGATACTCTACTGAGAGAAGTATCAAAATTTTGAGAAATTTTCGTCAAAAGCCAATTAGCTTTCAACTAAAAAAATTATTTATTTAAAAGTTTAGATATTAGTATATAATCAAAAAGACAAATGGCAAGTTAACTTATCCACAGTTTCTCTAAAAAATAATTCTAATGTCTCCTAATAAAAATCATTTAAACTCTAGAAAACCTTTAATTTTTTGATCTTTTTCGTGAAAGACTAATCTTTGCAACAAAGAATTATCAATCTCCCAATATAATGACGAAATGGAATCTTCCCTCTGTTCAATTGGAATAATTTCTTTTAACAAAACATGATTATTGGAAAAAAAAGTGTGTTTTTGGTCTTGGAAAAAAGCAATTTCAAAATTCTGATCTATAAATTCTTGATCTTTATGAGAAAAAAAGCCTTGCAAATAATCTATTGTTCCTTCTCTTTTAAATATAAAATCTTGGGAGTCAACAATTAGCTCTACAAAAGAAGAATTATCAGGCAATACAACCTTTCGTTCTTTTGGTTTTTGCGACGCTAAATAAATCTTAATTTTATTCTCTAAATTATCAAGAGATTCTTCTATAGGAAAAACAGAAACAAAATTAAAAGAATTTTTTAAAATAGAAAAATTATCCTCTTGAAAATTAAGCAAAGAATAATTAAAACTATTCTTGTTTTCTGTCTCAAAGAATAGCTTGCTACTTTTAAAAGAAGAATATAAAATATTAAACTTAACAAATTTGGATTCTAATAGCTTTTTCTTAATGGGCAAATAAAGAGACGTTAGTTCTAAGTTAAGATAACCTTGAGCTAAAGAAGGTTCTCTGTTAAAAAGACTAATAAATCGAAATCTATTTTTTTCAGAAGGAAAGATTGAATTTTCTAATCTATTCAAATCAATCTGAGAAGAAACTATAAAAATTTTATCTGACATCTGTTTAATAGAACAAGAAGACGGCAATAAATCTTGTAAATTTTTTAAATTTGTTTTACTTCTAAGAATTAACCCTAATTGACTAGTACTTAAATCATCTTCTGCTAAAGTAAATAAAGCTATCTCATCTAAAGAATCAATAATATTTTGATTAATTGAATATTCCTTGAAAATGTTTTCTATTGTTTTACTATTAGCCTTAAGCCACTTTTGAGCTAAATATCCTGAATAATGAAACTTATTAATGTTTACATGAGCATAAAACAAAACATTGTCGGGAACAAAAGAAATTAAAGTATCGGGTACCCAATAAAAATAAGTGCCAAAAATAAAAAGTCCCAACATAAAGACAGATAATACTAAAATTATTCCTTGTTTTGTGATTTTCTGTATAGACATAATCAACATTATAAATACTAAACAATGAATGTCAAATAACATGCTCTAATATTCCGATACCCTGTGTTGACAATCCTGTCTCTAATGATAAAATAGAACAACATAACTAACTAATTTAAGCCAAAGATTGATTTGTCTCTGGCAAAACTAATTAATTAATTTAATTTATGCAAGAACCAGCTAATAAAAAAGATTACTTCCGGATAACAAAATTATTACCAAAACTTAATGAATTAATAGAAGGAAGAATTATAGAAATCGGCCGAAACGAAATTCATCTAGATCTAAACGGGATAACAACTGGAGTTGTACGTGGTATTGAACTTTTAGATGAATCAGGAGATTTTTCTAACTTAAAAAGGGGAGATAAAACTTCAGCTACTGTGATTGAACTAGAAAACGAAAAGGGCTTAGTTGAGCTTTCTTTTCGTTCAGCTAGTCATAAAAAAATCTGGAATAAACTAGACAAAATAGCAGAAAACAAAGAAAACATTAATGTAAAAATAACGTCAGCTAATAAAGGTGGACTAATAGTTAAATATGGCAAAATACAGGGATTTCTACCTGTCTCTCAACTAAAAAACGAAAATTATCCACGAGTAGAGGGGGGTGATAAAAATAAAATTTTAGAAAAGCTAAAAGGATTTATAGGGCAAGAAATGACTACAAGAGTCATAACTGTTGACGAAAAAAATAATACTTTAGTGATTTCAGAAAAAAATACTAACAAAATTCTAGAAAAAGATATTATTAATAAATATAAAGTAGGAGATACAATAAATGGAAAAATAAGCGGATTAGTTGATTTCGGGGCCTTTATAACATTTGATAAAGGACAAGAAGGGCTTATTCATATATCTGAGCTTGCTTGGCGTCGTATAGACCACCCTAAAGATGTAGTTAGTATAGGAGATAAGATAAAAGCAAAAATTATTGACATTACTGAACAAGGAAAGATATCTCTATCTATAAAAAAAACGATTGATGATCCGTGGTTAAATATAGACAAAAAATATAAGTTAGGACAAAAAGTTAAAGGTAAAGTATTAAAAATAAATCCTTTTGGCCTTTTTGTTGAATTAGATCCGCTTATTCATGGCTTAGCTCACATTTCTGAGCTATCTGACAAACCAATAAAAAATATATCTGAAATTACTCATATAGGAGACACCTTGAATTTCAAAATTGTTTCTATTGAAATTAAAAATCATAGATTAGGCTTGTCGTTAAAAAAGTAATAACATGCTTCGTTAAACTAGTCGTGATTTTATTTGTAGTAAAAATTATTTAATATGAAATCTTTACTTAAAAACTTTTTTATTTTTTTTATTGTCCTGCTAGTTATCGCTGGTATTTTCAGTTTATTTAGTGATCAAAATGTAGACACCGAAGAAATCACCTTAAATCAATTAGCTGAAGAAATTATTAACAAAGAAATAAAAGAAATAGTTATAGAAGAAGATAGACTAAACATCGTATTAAATACAGGAGAACATCAATTTTCTTTTAAAGAAGAAAATCAATCTTTAACTGAATTATTTAATAATTATAACATACCACGAGAAACGTTTATAAATGTTTCTGTTAAAGTTAAAAGTTTAAAAAATAGAAATTTCTTTTTAACTATTGTATTACCATTTCTTATCCCAATATTATTGTTATTCGGATTATTATTTTTCTTTACACGTAAAATCAAAGGAGCGGGGATGCAGGCACTAAAATTTGGAGAAAGTAAAGCTAAAAATATTAATACTAAGGATAAAAAAATAAAAACCACATTCAAAGATGTAGCCGGTATAGAAGAAGCTAAAGAAGAATTATGTGAAGTTGTTGATTTTCTCAAAAAACCAAAGAAGTATATCTCTTTAGGGGCCAAAATCCCTAAAGGCGTATTACTTATAGGACCCCCTGGATGCGGAAAAACGTTAGTCGCTAGAGCTGTAGCTGGAGAAGCGAATGTTCCATTTTTTCATATATCTGGTTCAGAATTTGTTGAAATGTTCGTAGGAGTTGGTGCCTCACGAGTACGAGACTTGTTTAAAAAAGCAAAAAAGAATCTCCCTTCTATCCTTTTTATTGATGAATTAGATGCTGTTGGACGACAAAGGGGATCTGGAGTAGGTGGCTCGCACGATGAAAGAGAACAAACATTAAATCAAATACTAGTTGAGCTTGATGGATTTGAACCAAATATAGGTTTAATTGTAATCGCTGCTACAAATCGACCAGATATTCTAGACCCAGCATTACTTAGGCCAGGTAGATTTGACCGAAAAGTTGTTATTGATTTACCAGATATAAGACAAAGAGAAGCTATCCTTAAAATTCACGCAAAAGGTAAACCATTAAAAACAAATATTAATATTAGAAATATTGCAGAAAGAACGCCTGGATTTAGTGGCGCGGATCTAGAAAGTTTGTTAAACGAAGCGGCAATTTTGGCAGCTAAAAACAATAAAAAGAAAATTGATAATTTAGATATCTTAAATAGTGTTGAGAAAGTTCTTTTAGGTCCAGAAAGAAAAAGTCATATTTTAACAAAAAAAGAAAAAGAAATTGTTGCTTACCATGAAGCTGGACATGCTTTGGTTAGCTATTATATTCCTGGATGTGACCAAGTACAAAAGATATCTATTATCTCTCGTGGTCAAGCAGCTGGCTATACACTTCGAATGCCTAAAGAAGAAAAATCATTACGATCAAAATCAGAATTTATTGGCGATATAGCTGTATTATTGGGAGGTTATGTTAGTGAAGAAATAAAATTTGGAGAAATAACCACCGGTGCTTCTAATGATTTAAAAAGAGCAACTTATTTAGCAAATAAATTAGTAACTGAATATGGAATGAGTAAAATCTTAGGCCCTCGTACTTTTGGCGAAAAACATGAAATGATTTTTCTAGGAAGAGAAATTTCAGAAAAAAGAAATTTTTCAGAAAAAACCGCTATCCTAATAGATCAAGAAATTTCTAAAATTATCAACTCTTGTTACGAAAAAACAAAAAATATTTTGGCTAAAAATAATAAAAAATTAGAAAAAATTGCTAAATTACTCCTAGAAAAAGAAACTTTAGAAAAAAAAGAGTTTATTCAGGCTATGAAAGAATAATAACAAATTATGTCTATCTCTGAAATAAAAAAAATTTTTAAGACATCTTTTTATTCTGCATATCAAAATCCTAAATTTTGGTTCTTGGGATTTTTTTTAATTTTCTTTGTTAATAATGAAATAAATATAATTACTGCTACATTAGGACAAATAACTATCTACTTATCAGAATTAATGAACAACATTAAAGCTCCTGTAATTGTTCAATCTAAAGAAATTTCTAATATATTTGTACTAATTTATGATGGTTTTCAGAAAATCAACTTATTTAATATTTCTATATTAATTACTATTATTTTGTTTTTATATCTAATTATTATATCTCAAATTATTGTTATTATCTTAGCTAAATATTTTAATCAAAGTTCTAAAAAAATTAAATTATCTTTTAAAGAATTTTTTTTAAAAAGCCATAGATTTTTAAAATCAACAATAATTATATATCTATTATTAGGAGGTATCGTCTTTATATTTCTTAATATCCCAATTTTATTTAAAAATTATTTATTTTCTAATACACTCCCCTCATTATTTACAATAAGTTATATTATAATAGTTCTATCATTAAGTTTGATATTTACATTTATAGCTAAATTTAGTCTCTTCTTTATAATTATTAAAAAAGAAAAAATTTTTCTCAGTATTCAAAAATCAACAAAATTCTTCTTTAAAAACTGGCTCTCTATAATTAAAATATTTTTATTTCTATTAGCTACAACTATTCTATTCGGATTAATAATATTTCTAATCTATATAGGTATTCTAGTTCCTGTATCTCTATTTTTACGTTTGATATTGCTTTTAACTTCTCCTTCTTTTTTCTTAACAATTATCACTATTTTAGCTTTTTTTATTCTTATTATTTTTCTTTTCTTATTATTTTTCTTTTCTTATTTTCAATCTCTTGTTTGGCCTTTATTTTTCATAAGAAATATTTCATATTACTCAAAGAAATTGAAATTAAGGTAATTTAATTTTAAAAAATGTTAACAAAATGTAGATTAACTGTGGATTCATATGTTGATATCTTAACTTTAAATATAACTTATATTTTTTAAATTTTTTTATCCCTATTCTTTACACATCTTTTACTATTATTTTAATATGTTTTCCACTTCCTTTATTCTTTAGAATAAGCTAAGATATCATTAAAGAACAAAATATTAAATCTTTTCTACACCCTTATTACTAATTCTATAAATAAATATTTATATATAATAATATATATAGTATAACTTCTTAACTTGAATTTTATGAAATTTTCTTGCTTACAAGAAAATCTTACAGAAGGACTAAACATTAGTAGTCATATCGCTAGCCTTAATAAAACTAGTTTACCTATTTTAAATAATATTTTATTAACTGCTAAAAAAGGAGAACTTAAAATTAGTAGTACTAATCTAGAAATGGCAATTGAAGTAAAAATTAGAGCTAAAGTAGAAAAAGAAGGAAGTATTACTATCCCAGCTCAGATTTTAAATAATTATATTAATTTTCTACCTAAACAAGTTTTAAAATTTGAAGCAAATAAAAATAATTTAATTATTAGCGCAGAAAAACAAAAAACAAAAATAAAAGGAATATCTTCTGAGGAGTTTCCAATTATTCCTAAGATAGATAGTAAAAGTAAATATTTATTAAAATCAGAAGAATTAAAAAATGCTTTAGAAAAAACAATTTTTGCTATTTCATCTTCTGAAGTAAGAATGGAATTAAGTGGAGCTTTATTTTCTTTTAAGAATAAAGATAATAAAAAACAACTTACAATTGTAGGCACGGATAGTTATCGTTTAACTGAAATAACTATTATTCTTTTAGAAAAAAATAACTCAAAAGAAGATAAGGATATTATAATCCCTTTAAAGACATTACAAGAGGTCTTAAAAGTGATTAAAGGTGATAAAGGTAATAATATTGAGCTATATTTATCTGAAAATCAAATTTTATTTATTTATCAAGATATTGAAATTATATCCCGTATAATTAACGGAAAGTATCCAGACTATAAACAAACTATTCCCACTAATATTAAAACCAAAGCTTTAGTTAATAGAGAAGAATTTATAAGAATTGTTAAGTCAGCTAGCTTCTTTTCTAAATTAGGTATTAATGATATAAATATAAAATTTTTGCCTAAAAAAAATCAATTAATAATTTCCTCGGTCAATGATCAAATAGGCGAGAATGAAGCTGTTTTGGATGCAGATATTATTGGCGATTCTAATGAAATTGTTTTTAATTATCGATATCTGATCGATGGTTTAAATAATATATCTAATGAAGAAATTAGTTTAGAGATAATTAATGATGATTCTCCTGGTTTAATTAAATCAGGAAAAGATAAAAATTATTTTTATCTTATTATGCCAATTAAAAATTAATTAGAAGGTCGTAATAATTTAATCAGTTTTCCATAGTAATTATAAAATCTATGGATATTAAAATGTAGACTTATGAATAAAGGTGAATTAATTAAAGCAATATCTGTTGAAGCAAAGACTTCTTCTGATACGGAAACAGGTAGATGTTTAAATGCTTTTGTTAGCATTGTTAAAAAAGCCCTTAAAAAAGGCGATAAAGTAGCAATTGCTGGTTTTGGGACCTTTTCTATTAGTCATAGAAAAGCAAGAACTGGAGTTAATCCTCAGACTGGAGCTCAAATTAAGATTCCTGCAATGAAAGTACCGAAATTTAAAGCTGGAAGCGATTTTAAGAAAGTTGTTAGATAAAAAACATAATAAAAAGAAGATTGTAGATATACTACAGTCTTCTTTTTATTTATTATTTTTTTTACCCCCAGTAGGAATCGGACCTACGTCAATTGCTTAAGAGGCAACTGCTTTACCATTAAGCTATGGGGGCTCAACCTCAACTCTATCTACATCATTTTTTTTATTAAAACTATAGAAAGATAACAGTTTATAGATTATCTAATTTATTTCTCAAAACATTAAAAACTTTATAGTTTTTTAATATAAAATTTTTTATTACATTTTACAGTGCCCCTGCCAGGATTCGAACCCGGAACGCGACGTCCGAAGCGTCGAATGATATCCATTTCACCACAAGGGCTTTTTTAATTTAATATTTCTTGAGGATAGCTAGAATAAGCTAAAGCATTTTCTAAAGTAATTAACTCTTTCTGATAAAACTCTTTTAATTCTTTTTCTAATGTTTGCATTCCATCTTTAGAACTAGTTTGCATAATAGATTTAATTTGAGCTATTTTATTTTCTCTAATTAAGTTAGCTATAGCAGGGGTGTTTATTAGTATCTCTCGAACAGCTATTCTTCCACCACCTATTTTAGGGAGAAGATGTTGAGAAATTATCCCCTTGAGAGCTAGAGCCACTTGTAGTCTGATTTGCCTTTGTTGATTAGACGGAAAGATATCTATAATACGATCTATAGTTTGAGGAGCACTAGATGTATGTACAGTTGCTAATACTAAGTGGCCAGTTTCAGCTAAAGTAACAGCTAAGCTAATTGTTTCTAAGTCTCTCATCTCACTAACTAGAATTACATCTGGGTCTTGTCGTACAATATGTTTTAATGCTAATTTAAATGATGACATGTCTTTTCCTAACTCTCTTTGAGCAATTAAACTTTTTTCGCCTTGAAAAATAAATTCAATTGGATCTTCTAATGTGATAATATGACATTCTCTTTTTTTATTAATATAATCAATAATTGCAGCTAAAGTAGTTGATTTTCCACAACCAGTTGGACCTGTTACTAAAACTAATCCAGAATTCATTTCAGCCAGCTTAAGTCCTCCTATAGGTAAATTTATTTCTTCAACAGTTGGTATTTTGGGCCAAATTAAACGAGCTGCTAATGCTAAATTGCTTCTTTCGTAAAAGATGCTGATACGAAAACGAACTTTATTTTTTTCTTGATAAGAAAATTCCAAATATTTATTTTTAAGTAGACTATCTCTTTGTTTTTCTGAAATAATCTCAGAGATTAAATCTAAAAGATTGTCATTATTTAGAACTGACCATTTTTTAGATTTTTGAAGGATACCATTAATTCTAAAAAAAACAGGCATATCTACTGCTAAATGGATATCTGAAGATTTTAAGTTAATAGCTTCTAAAAAGAATTCATTAATAGACATAAAAAATTTATTGTTTAGACAATTAGTGTCTTTGTTATTTAACTGTTGATTGCCTATATGTCTGTAGATATTGATTAAAGATATTAATTAAACACGACTTACATATTCTCCTGTTTCTGTATTAATTTTTATTATATCATCTTTAGAAATAAAAACAGGAACATTTATTGTATATCCAGTTTCTAAAACAACATTTTTACTAGGTGAAGTAGCTGAATCCCCTTTAATATTAGGAGGAGCTTCAGTAACTTTCAAGTTTACTTTTTGAGGTAATTCAATATTAACTGGATTTTCTTCAAACAATAAAACTTTTATTTCTTCGCCTTCTTTTAGAAATTTTTTTTGATCACCTAAAGAATTAATATTTAAAAAAAATTGTTCATAGGTATCTTTATTCATAAAAAAGAATTTATCATTTTCAGAATATAGAAAATTGGCTTTAGCTTTTTCAATATTTGCTTCTTGAATTTTATCAGAAGAATTAAATGTTTTTTCTAATGTTTGGCTAGTGATAAGGTTTTTTAGCTTTGTTCTAACAAAAGCTCCCCCACGAGCAACCCGGGAATGTTGGGAGAATATTATTTGATAAGGCTCGTTATTATATTTAATAACGAGCCCAATCTTTTTAAGACTATTTATGTCCATACCAAATTTGTCTAATTTTTAGAAGTGTAATAAAGTAAAATTTTGTTTCAATCTTGAACACATCTTATTAAATAATTTCGTTTTTGACTAAATCTCGTCTTTGGATAATCTAACAAAGTAAAAATTTATTAATATTTTTTGTGTTTTATAGATTTAAAAAAGTATTGAATTTTTTTTATTTTCTAACAAAAGGCAATAAAGCCATAATACGAGCCCTTTTAATTGCTCTAGCTAATTTTTTTTGATGCTTAAGACAAGTCCCCTTTTTTCGGCGAGGAAGTATTTTCTCATAATTAGAGACAAAACGTCTTAAAAGATCAATGTCTTTATAATCAATTTCATTAATATTGTTAATACAAAAATAACAATGTTTTTGGTCATTCATCATAAACTAATATTTTAAAAAGGAATTTCTTCAATATTTATATCATCAGAAGAAGTATTATCTTCCGATGTTTCGGTTGCTACGTTTTCTTTAACAGTGTTCGTGTTAGGACTAGTATTATGAGGTCCTAATTGCATTTTTTCAACAACAATTTCGGTTCTATACTTTTTGTTCCCTTGTTGGTCTTCCCAACTTCTTGTTTGTAATCGTCCTTCAATATAAACTAAACCTCCCTTAGATAGGAATTGTTGAGCAATCTCAGCTAATCTTCCCCAAGCGATTATATTATGATATTCAGCGTTCTTTTTTTTCTCTCCGCTAGTTTTATCTGTCCAAAATCTATTAGTTGCTATACTAAAAGATGCGACTGTTTGCCCTGAAGATATAGTTTTTATTTCAGGATCACGAGTTAAATTACCTAGAATAATTGCTTTATTAACGTTCATAGTATTAAAATTAAATAAAATTATTTTTTTTAAATTTTAACATTTTTTATATCATCAAAACTTTCAATCTTAGGAATTTCTTTCTTTATTCTTTCTTTCTTTGGTTTAGGAATAATAGCTTTAACAATCATATATCTTAAAATTTCGGAAGTTAATTTTAATTTTTGATTTAATTTAGATAAATCGTTAGTATCTATCTCAAAATTTATCAAAAAATAGAAACCTTTGTAGATTTGTTTTATTGGATAAGCTAATCTTTTATTTCCTAAATCTTTTCGTTCAACTATTTTACCTTTTAAATCAATAATTGTTTTTTCTATTTTTTTAGAGATTTCTGGTAAGTCTTTTTCGCTGAAAGGACTAGGAATAATATATAATAATTCGTACATATAAATTTATTTTTAATATTTTATTACTTATATACTAACATATTTTTTAAAACAAGCAAACCCATATCAATTATTAATAAGGAATTTTTACCTCATTCTATCAAGATTGAATTTATTTATAATTATTAGTAATTAAATCTTGTTTCTTATTGAATTGATGTTAAAATGATATATAGATGAAATATTTTTTTGCTTTAGGGCATCAACCAAAATTATCATTAGCCGAAATTAAAAGCGTTCTATCGTCTTTAACAGATTTTGTGGTTAAAAGTATTTCGTCTGAGATTTGTATTATAGAAATAAAAGAAAAAATAGATTTAAATTTAATACAAAAAAGATTGGGAGGAACTATTAAAATAGGAAAAATAATTCAAGAAAGCGAGGGTAGTAAAATTCTTTTCTCAACCATTCTTGATACTGTTAATAAAATTTATTCTAATTTAAATAACTCGAAAGTTTATTTTGGTTTTAGTTTATATAATTTAACAACAAAATCCTTAGACTTTAATATTTTTACTCGTCAGGTAAAATTTTTAGCACTTAAACTAAAAAATAAATTAAAATCCCAAGGTTTTTCTTCTCGATGGGTTAGTTCTAAAAAGAGAATATTGTCTTCAGTTATTATTAAGAGGAATAAAGTTTTAGAGAATGGCTTTGAGATTGTACTTTTAATTGATTTTAAAAAGATTTTTTTGGCGCAAACCTTGACTTGTCAGGATTTTAGAGCTTACGAAATTCGAGATTTTAAAAGGCCTGTTCGAGATATTAAAAGAGGTATGATTCCTCTTAGACTAGCTAAAATAATGCTAAATTTAGCTGATGAAGGAAAAAATCATTCTCAAATCATTTTAGACCCATTTTGTGGTCTTGGAACTATTCTTCAAGAAGCGGCTGGATTAGGCTATTCCTATTTAATAGGAAGTGATAATGATAAGAAAGCGGTGGATGGGACAAAAGAGAATCTAAAGTGGTTTACTTATTTGAATTCAAAATTTCAAGCAAATATTTTTCAAATAGATGTAAAAAAAATTTCTCAAAAAATAGAGCCTTTTAGTATTGATTTAATTGTTACTGAACCGTATTTAGGTCCTTTAAAAATTAGGGATTGGCAATTAGAAGTTAAGAAAATATCTGAATTATATTCTCTTTCTTTTAAAGAATTTAAAAAGATTTTAAAACCCAACGGAAGGATTTGTATTATTTTCCCTGCTTTTTTGGACTCAAATAGAAATTTACATTTTTTGCCGATTTTAGAAAAACTAAGAAAAATGGATTGGAGAATAAAACCATTCACTAATGGAACAAAAAGAGGTTCTATTGTTTATTCTCGACCAGACCAGTTTGTATATAGGGAAATATTTATTTTTACTAATATTTAAGCAATGTAAAAATTAGTATTGAGATTTATTTTTAAACCTCAATAAAGATGAGGACGCGAATTTGTTTCTTTTGTTTAATCATTTTAACCAAAGTGTTATGCGAATAGGTATTGATGCTCGCTTTTATGGACCAAGTAGTGGCAAGGGCATAGGACGTTATACTCAACAATTAATAGCTAATTTAGAAAAGATTGATTACCAGAATGAATATTTTATTTTTCTACGGAAAGAAAACTTTGACTTATATCTTCCCCAAAACAAAAGGTTTCATAAAATTTTAGCTAATTATAAATGGTATTCTTTTAAAGAGCAGGTTTATTTTCCATTCAAATTGTATAAGTTAAAATTAGATTTAGTACATTTTTTGCATTTTAATATCCCCCTTCTATATTTTAGAAAATTTATTGTTACTATTCATGATTTAATCCATCAAAAGAGTTCTCAAGAAAGTTCTACCCTACCCTTATTTGTGTTTTTTTTAAAAAAAATGGCTTATTTTGTAGTAATTAAGTCAGCAATCAAAAGATCTAAAAAAATTATTACAGTTTCATATTTTAGTAAGGAAGAAATTGTTAAATATTATAGTGTTAAACCTAATAAAATTTTTGTTACTTATGAATCAAATTAATGTCAAAAAGCCATATTTATTATATGTGGGCAATGCTTTTCCACACAAAAATATTAAACGTTTAATTAAAGCGTTTGAAGTAATTTTACGTTCAAAACCATCCATAAAACTAGTTTTAGTAGGGAAAATAGATAATTTTTACAAGTCTTTCTATATTTTGTGTAAGGAACTAAAGATAGAAAAAAATGTTGTTTTTACAGGAAAGGTATTAGACGAAGAGTTGAAATGGCTTTATCAAAATGCTTCAATTTACGTTTTCCCTTCCTTTTTAGAAGGATTCGGTTTACCAGGACTAGAGGCTATGGAGAATGGATTGCCAGTTGTTTCTTCCGATAGTTCTTGTTTAACTGAAATATATGGTGACGCGGCCTTGTATTTTAATCCTCAAAATATAGAGGAAATAGTTAAAGCAGTTCTAGAATTATTAGACAATAAAGAATTAAGAGAAAAACTAATTAAAAAAGGCTATAAGAGGGTGAAAAAGTTTTCATGGAGGAAATGTGCTCAAGAAACATTAGAAATTTATAGAAGTGTTTTATCGTAAATATTTGATAAATTATTAAATATGTAATTAGGTATAGATATGACGACACTTAATTAGCTCTCAAACAAGGGCTAATTTGTATTTATAATATTGTTTTATTGTTGTTCTTGACTATGTGTCGTAATATGTTGGTCAAACATAAGATATGTATTAAAATAACCAAAAAAACAAGAACCTCTTAACAATTAATAATCATTGATTGACTGTCGTTAATATCACTAAACCAAAAAAGTTCTCACAATTTTTCCATTTTTTTTGTTCAAAAAACTTCTTTTTCCATTCGTTAAATTGTTTCTCCTTTAAACCATATAAGCGACAGTTAAAAGAGGGAATAATAATTTTTTTAATAACTTCTTTTCGGGTGGACCAAGGGTTTAGCACAGAGCTTCCATAGTAAAGGATTTTTTATCATGGTAAATTATATTCATAAACAGATCCTTTAAGCCCTAAGGTATTTTTGACGGCAAAAAACTAAGGTTCTGTTGTCATAATGCATTTAAAATTGAAGGACAAACACTTTTTTGTTTTGCTGTGTTATAATTGACTAAACCAAAATAATCTTCGTCAGCAATTAGCCCAGCTATAAAATTCAAAGAGAGTTTTTCTAGTGTTTGAAATTTTTGGAATTATGGGCATAAATTATAGATTAAGTAATATATGTTCCTCAAGGAACATTATGTTATACAGTATAACATAATAGCATATTTGGTGCATAAAATAAACATAAAGAAGCGGATAACCTTTTGATATTATGTAAAAAAATGACCAATTTTGGTCATTTTTTAAACATTTGTTTTTTTCTTTTATTTTTTGGTAGCTACTATCTTTTTTGTTCCCATCCATTTTTGTAAAGGTTTTGGAACTAGAACGGATCCATCTTCTTGTTGAAAATTTTCTAATATAGAAATAATAGCACGACTAGTCGCTATAGCTGTAGCGTTTAAAGTATGGACGAAATTAAGCTTATTATATTTGTCTTTAAATCTAATATTTAGTCTGCGAGATTGAAAATCAGTACAATTTGAGGCACTAGTTATTTCTCCCCATTTTTTCTCTCCTGGCATCCATGCTTCTATATCAAATTTTCTATAAGCTGGCGCACCTAAATCCCCAGAACAACAATCAACAACTCTTAAAGGTATTTCTAACCCTCGGAATAATTTTTTTTCAATATTTACTAAATATTTTAACATTTTATCTGATTGCTCTGGCAAGCAGAATATAAACATTTCTGTTTTATCGAATTGATGAACCCTATAGAGCCCTTTTGATACCTTTCCATAGGCTCCAGCCTCGGTCCTAAAACAATGAGATAAACCCGCTAGTTTTATTGGCAGTTCTTTTGGTGATAAAATTTTATCACTTAAATATCCTCCTAGAGTTATTTCAGCGGTTCCAATAAGACCTATATTATTATTTTCTATCTTATATATTTGAGTCTCTGGTCCTCGAGGAGTATATCCTAATTTTTCTATAAGTTCAATTTTAGCTAAGTCAGGAGTAAGAAGAATATCAAACCCTTCTTCTTTAAGAATTTCTAACGCATATTGGTTAAGCGCTATATTCAATAACAAACCTTCGTTTTTAAGGAAATAAAATTTGCTTCCAGTTGTTTTAGCCCCTGCCTTAAAATCAATAATGTCTAGATTTTCTCCTATTTCTACGTGATCTTTGGGTTTAAATTTAAAATTATGAATCTCCCCTATTTTCTCTATTTCTTTGTTATCTTTATCAATTTTTCCAATAGGCGTTTCAGGATGGATCAAATTAGGCATTTTATATAGTTCTTTTTTTAATTTTTCGTTGATTCCTTTGTTGTCTTCTTCTTCTATTCTGAGCTCTTCTTTCAATTTTTGCGCTTTTAGTATTAATTCTTTATTTTTTCCTTTTTCCCCAATTTGTTTGCTAATCTGATTAATTTCCGCTCTTAATTTTTCAGTTAGTTGTAGTACCAATGACCTTTTCTCTGCTAATTCTTTCACTAAATCAAGATTAACTCGTAGATTACGTTTTTTACAGTTTTCGTCCATTAATTTATGATTTTGAAGAATGAATTTTAAATCTAACATATATAAAAAATAGAATAATAATATTCTTATTTTACATTAATATTTAGTTTTAGTAAATACTTATTATTTCTGTTATACTGTTTGTATTAACATTAGAATTAATTAATAAAATTATGATTTCAGGGAAAAATATAAAAGCAGTTGCACTTCTTTCAGGGGGATTAGATTCAATTCTGGCAGCAAAATTAATAGTTGACCAGAAAATAGATGTAATAGCATTGACATTTAGCACACCATTTTGTTCTAATAAAGGTAATCTAACCGCTAAAGCAGGTGCTGATCAACTGGGAATCCCATTGCATATAATAAAACAAAAGGAAGATTATTTGAGAATGGTAAGAAATCCTAAATATGGTTATGGTTCGGCCCTCAATCCTTGCATTGATTGTCGTATATTTATGCTCAAAAAAGCAAAAGTCTTCATGGAAGAAAATAAGGCTCATTTTATTTTTAGTGGAGAAGTTTTAGGTCAACGGCCCATGTCTCAACATCGTCATTCTCAAGAATTAGTAGCTAGGGATTCTGGTCTAAACGATTTACTTCTACGCCCTTTATCTGCTAGATTGCTCGATATAACAAAACCAGAAAGAGAAGGATGGGTAGATAGAGAAAAATTATTGAGTATTAGTGGTCGTTCAAGAAAAGAACAATTATCCTTAGCCAAGAAATACAAGATTACAGCTTATACTGCTCCAGCTGGTGGTTGTCTTTTGACTGAAAAAAAATATGCCGAAAGATTGAAAGATCTTTGGAGCTACAAAAAGAAAATAACACTTCAAGAAGTGTCACTGTTAAAATTAGGACGCTATTTCGTGTTTAAAAAAGCTAGAATAATAGTGGGTCGAAATCAAGAAGAGAATAAAGAATTATTAAACTTAAAATTGCCAAATGATTATTTCTTTACTTGTTCCGATTTTCCTAGTCCTATTACACTTTTGATTGGCGATAAAACAAAAAAAAACATACAAGAAGCAGCTCGTTTGACAGTTCGTTATTCTGATGCCACTAATGGCAAAAAAATTATTGTAGAATATGGAGACAAAGATTTAGATAAAAAAATAGAAGTGGAAATAGAGTAATCTATTGATTTTTTTGTATAAAGTTAAATATACTTTCAGCAGCAATAGCTCCTTCACTACAGGCAGTGATAATCTGCTTAAATTTATTTGACGCAGTGGTGACGTCACCAGCTGCCCAAACTCTACGTAGGCTTGTCTGCTGACTATTATCAACATTAATATATCCCTGTTTATCTTGATCTAATTTTAATTTATTGGGCAATAATCCGTTAGGTGTAGACCCTATCTTTACAAACAAGCCGTCAATTTCTAAAGATTTATTCCCCTGATAAGGTCTTTCTAGGATAATTCCATCTAAAGTTTTGTCTCCCATTAGTTTTTGTACATTATTGTTATAGATAACATCTATTTTTTTATTCTTTTTTATTTGTTCAATCCAAGTAGGATCTCCGCGAAGTTTGTCTTTGCGATATATTTGATATACCCTTTTTGCTATTTTAGACAAGTAGAGAGACGCTACTTGAGCGCTATCTGAACCACCAATCACAGCTACATTTTTATTTTGATAAAATAAAGCATCGCAAGTTGCACAATAAGATATTCCACGACCAATAAATTTATTCTCATCGTTGATTTCTAGTTTACGGGATTTGGTTCCAGTGGCCAGAAGTACGGTTTTGCTGTTTATTTTTTCTTCATTTTCGGTTGTGGAGTAAAATCCATCTTCTGTCTCTTTAATATCAATAATTTTGCTATTTAAAATATTAATTTTTAGGTTTTTAACCTGTTTTTCCATCTTTTTTATTAAATTTATGCCGGAAATTTCTTCCTCAGACGGAAAATTACAAATTTTGTCTGTCTCTATGGCTAGCCCCCCTAATTTTTCTCCGACCACAATGTGTCGTAATTTGTATCTAGATGCGTAAATAGAGGCGGTGTATGCTGCGGGTCCAGCCCCAATAATAATAAGATCATATTTTGTCATAATATATTTTAATCAATATATGAAAATATACCCCCGACAGGAGTTGAACCTGTGTCTAGAAATTAGGAATCTCTTGTTCTATCCGTTGAACTACGGGGGCACAACTT
>Ga0075122_10000538_pt1 | contig 29615 bp, 28 predicted proteins | sample AntAceMetag02UKB_FD_69790 | JGI IMG/M metagenome (GOLD analysis project Ga0075122, IMG submission 69790) | Saline lake microbial communities from Ace Lake, Antarctica - Antarctic Ace Lake Metagenome 02UKB | ecosystem: Environmental > Aquatic > Non-marine Saline and Alkaline > Saline | place...
GAACTTCGAATATAACCCAATAAAATGGGAACAACTTCTCTGTCCCTTGCAGGGGCAAAGCATTTAATCCCCTTTGGGGTTAGCTCAATACCGTCTCCTCTGGGGACGGATTTTTATTAACATCTAATATTTGTCCTTTAAAATTATGGATGATAATGGTATCTGCAGCTTGGTCTATCAACTTTCTAAAACGCTCCTCACTTTTCCGTAAATAATCTTCTGCCTGCCGTTTTTCAAAAGTATCTTCAAACATTGCCACAACCTTTCCAGATGGCAGTTTAAATATGTAGTTTTCAACCCACAAGGTAATGCGGTCGTCTTTGTACTGTTTCAAAGAGATCTGGGTTGACTTTCCAGTGTGGTGCGTCTCTCTTAGTTTTTCTACTAATCCTATTGCCGCTTCCTCAGGAAACAACTCTGTTAATTTCCTGTGTTTAATATCTTTTATTTTGTATTTAGTTATCTTTTCTCCAAATTCATTCATATCCACAAAAACAAAATCTTCGCCATCATTAACAGGTTCATAAATCGCTACAGCTTTTTCCATGTTGTTTATGACTTCACGCAAAAGGTTTTCACTTTTAATGAGGTTTTCTTCAGCTCGTTTTTGAGTTGTTACATCATCATAAATTGCAACGATTTCGCCACTTGGAAGTCGAAATACTCTATTTTCATAATAATTTGAATATTTTTCATCAACATAGACTGATGCAGGGAAAACCTCAGGATCCCCAGATTTCCAAACTTTTCTGAATGTATCAATTAAACCAAACTCATCAATTGTAGGACGAAGGTCTTTCAAGCTTTTGCCAACTATATCTTTTAGTTCAAGACCTTCATGCTGAAGAGCGAATTTATTAAAATCCTGTATGATATAGTCGCTACCAGATTTTCCATCATTAGTTACTTTATAAACAGCAACGCCACTGTTCATGTTATTTACGAGGCTTTTGTGTCTGACGCCACTTTCCCGCAGAGACTTTTCTACTTGTTTGCGCTCGGTGATGTCTTGATTTATTCCATGTAATTCAACAGCGTCTCCATTATCATTGTAGATAACGTGACCACTACAGTAAATACAGCGTTCCTTTCCTTCAGCTGTAACCATTCTAAATTCAAACGGATGGAGAATACCAGTGGATAGCGCACTGGCGATAGCCCTTTCTCCTTTTTCTTTATCATCAAGGTGGATGATACCATTCATCACCTGATTTAAATTCATCTTTTTCCGTTTATCATTTTTCAATGTATGGTTCAATTTATCTGACAAGTAAATAAATTCACCAGTATGAAGATCTAGCTCCCAAAAACCTACATGAGAAACTCGCTGAGTTTCTTTTAACCGTGATTCGCTTTTCTGAAGAGCTTCTTCGAGTTGTATTCGATTAGCTTTTTCCTGCTGAAGTTCTTCATTTAACTCACTTAGAGTTTTCTCAGTTTTTTCCATTTTTAAGAAATGCCTGCTCTCTTTTTAAAATAAGTTTTATCTTGTTCCGGCGGGATAAGATACTGATAATTTTCATTTTTTAATATGTTCGGTATTTGCAGTTCAAGCTTCACAATTGACCGATAGATTATCAAAAAATTATAAACATCACAAAGACTTTTTTTTCTTTAAGTAAATTCAGCCCATTCGGATATGTTTCTGTAACTGAAATGGAATCAATACAGGTGACTTTCAATGCCATAAGACTCTCTTCCTGGATGAAAAGTGAGAAATCTGTTATTCTGGGCATCTTCATCGAGCTCTTCGTTGATATCTTCCAAATCTACCTGTGATATAAATTTCTCCTCTTAGTATTTCCCAAAGTTGTCATTATCCAGGGTAATCATTTTGGGAGACCTTGCAACCTTTTCAACGGGGACATCCTGTTGCACCGGAACTGGAGCCCGAATTGATATCTGTAATCGCTGTTCGAAGCTCATCTGACATGCTTCGCAAAGCGTTGGCTAGATCTCCAATTTCATCTTTCTGGTCGATATCGATGGTCGCATTTAGATCACCTTCTGCGATTCGGCGCGCAAAATCGACGCCCTTTTTTAAATTGTTGGCCAGGGAAAGGGCAAAGAAGAAAAATACAGTCAGCGCAATCAAAATGGCTATGAATCCGACAATAACCATGAAAAATTTCATCTGAGATATTGTCGACAAGTATTCTTCATCGGGCATGGTCAAACCGACACTCTATCCAGTGACTTTTATGGGAGCGTAACCTGCCGTTTTTGCGATACCTTCGAATACATAATGGTCAACACCCGATTTCCCATCTTCCATATGTTGAGTAAAAGTTTCCATTCCCTTCGATTCACTCACATTGGTTTTCATGATAAGCTTGGGATTCGGATGGGAGATTACTAGCCCTGTCTGGTCAATGATATAGGTGTAACCGGTTTCACCAATGGTTTCATCGGCAATGAGACTGTTAAGAAAACCAATGTCATAAACATAAATTATAACGCCAACGATAGCGCCAGCAGTTGTCCGTACAGGAGCAGCGAAGGATACAAACGGTTTCCCCGTCACCTTGTTGAGGGCGGCTTCGCCTATATTCGACTTTCCGGATCTGGCTGTTTGAAAGTATTTTCTTTCTTTAATATTGACTCCGATGTATTTTTTTTCTGTACCCGCAACAAGGGTTCCGTTTTCATCAACCAACCCAATGACCTGAATATTTGTTCCTAGATTTCAAGATTTTTTTAAGATGATTGGTTAACAAACCAAGTTCCGCCTCAGCACCATCAATTCCATCTCTGGAGACCGCTTCAGCAGCTTGGTTTACATCAGGTGAGGTTGACAATTCAATGACAAGTCGCAGCTGATCTTGCAGAATTGTTTCCACCAGCTTGGCAACACCGCGGGATCTGGACGCCAGTTGCTCATTTGTTGCTGATTTTAGACCTACACTCGCGCGGTTGATGGCAATTGTCCCAACGATAACCAATGGGATTAGAATCAGCATACTTCCTATCAGGATTAGTCTTGCCGCAATTTTCATGTCCTTTAGCATGGTTTCTCCTGTTTTTTTCACACTTTCGTCATTTTCGCCAGGACCAAGAAATCACTTCTTGAATGCAGCGAGTTTTACACCAAGCAACATCACCCATAAAATCAGACTAACTTTCAGTCAGTTATTTTAATACGTCATGATTAAGAAAGCAATCCTGTTATAAAAGGGAGCAGTATTTTTTAGGAAAGCAGGTTTTGTTGCACTCGATTAAATCTGCCTTAAAAAACTTAGCCTCAATGAATATTTCGGTTTTGATATTTATGTGATAATTGCGTTATCAATTAAATTCAGCCCAAATCTCAGACCACATTAGCCCATTCCCTAGCAATATAAACCGCACTTACAGTAACTTCCGAGATTTAAGAAATCCCTGACAAAAATCTTAGTAAACAAAGGAATAATTATAATTTGATGGTGTTACAGCAATTGAGACGACTGATATGGAAGGGTTTGGGGGTAAAATGGTGGAGGTTCCATTTTCACCCGAGTCTGATACTCCTTAAATATCAGTTCATAAAACAAGTGCTTTTCACAGGTCAATATTTCAGCTAAGTCTAATAGAAAGTTATGGAATGGAGACCTGTTTTTTACCTTTAAATCTGATTGCACTGCTCAAGCCACTGAATATATTTAGAAATAACTAGAATGGAAATACAAGAGATCATATCGAAACTGGAAACCTTTGATGGTACGTTTCCGAGAGAAGCATTGGAAGCGGCAATCGAAAAACAGGATGAGATAATTCCGGAACTGTTAAAGATGTTGAAATACACCGTCGAGAATGCAGAAAAGGCGGCCACAGAAGAATATTGGGGACACACATACGCCTTGTACCTGCTGGCTCAATTTGGAATTAAAGAGGCTTATCCACTGTTTGTTGATTTGTTGTCTTTGCCGGATGACACAACCTGGGATTTGTTAGGGGAATTGGATGGATGGGACTCTGTATTGGCTTCGGTTTCTTGTGGTGACGATTCAATGATTCTTCAACTGATTGAAAATGATAATATAAATGAATATGCCAGATGCGTGGCTTTAAATTCCCTGATAACTCTGCTTGTTGCCGGTAAAAAGAAAAGAGAAGAAATAATCAATTACTTTAAGCAGTTATTCGACGGGAAACTTGAGAGAAAGGCATCCGCGGTATGGATGAACCTAGTTGATTGTTGCCTTAATCTTCATGCGGATGAATTTCACGATGGCATTATTAAAGCAATTCAAGACGATTTAGTCTGGGAAGGAGAAATTTCAATAGGTGATATCGAAGAGGCATTTGCTGAAGACAAACAAATTGTGATTGACAAGTTATTTTCTGGTGAAAGATATCAGTTGAAAGATGACACTATCAAAGAAATGGAGTGGTGGGCATGTTTTAAAGGAAATGAGCAACTGGATGCTGATATTGCAGACAGCTTATTTGATGCAGCAACAGAGTACATTCCTCAAGAAGAAGTTGACCAGTTTCGGAAGCGTCAAGAAACACACTATAGCGATCCAGTTCCAGGTGAACCAGTCAGAACAGATCCGAAGATCGGTCGCAATGAACCATGTCCATGTGGTAGTGGCAAAAAATATAAGAAATGCTGTGGGAAGAAGTCATAATTGAATAGAATATGTGTAAATATAGGTAATTAGCGGCAATATTCTAATATGTTTTTATTTTCGTACCTTTTTCCGATGCATCGGAAAATCTTCTTCGATTTTGAAATACTGGGAGTCTATATTTGGACAACTGGATTGGTTTCCAAAAGATATCAAGATGAACTTTAAATATTTTTTATCCACTTTACAAATACCTGCCTATTAAATATCCACTGATTCGAATTGATCCGTTCAATCTGTATATTTACTATTCACTTTGCTTTAGTTTAATTTCATTAGCTGATGGAATTATAGACAATGAATCTAAAAAAATAATACTTTTATTACAAAATATCAAATAGATACAAAAATGCATAAGTTAAATTAAAGTACACTGGCGCAGGTTATGCAGAAAGTATTAGCTATATTGAATAAGATTACAAACGCATCTAGCAAGTATTAAAAAAATGGATTGAGAAATGAAACTTAAAAAATTGAATGTATTGACTATATTTGTCTTTATTATGAGTTCAGTGATGTTTTTTGGGTGTAAAGACTCTTCTGATAAAGTAACAAGCTCTGGAACTGTTAGCACTGCAGATGTTTATCCAATGGTTGTTGATGCTAATAATAATGATATCAACGACTATGTTGAGCAGGACACCCATTTGGCTGAAGCAGATTCTTCTATTTCCTCAATAAACTATTCGAAAAAGAAAAACAGTGTGAGGCAACAATTACATGAATTTGTTGATGCCAACGGTGATGGTATTTGTGACTATGCACAGAACGGAAGCCACACATGGCATGGACCAGGATTTGTGGACGAGGACGGAAATGGAATTTGTGATTACTATGAAGAGGGTTCTTCAAGGTACAATCACCAGTATGGTTTAAGATACCGGGACCAAAATCAAAATCAAATTAACGATTTTGTCGAACAGACCTGGCACCAAGGAAACGGCCACGATTTTATTGACGAAAATGGCGACGGTATCTGCGATCTTGCCCAGGATGGCAGTCTTACATGGCATGGTGAAAACTATGTTGATGCAAATAACGATGGAGTCTGTGATGACTGGCAAAGCGGTGGAAAAGGATATGGACATGGCCGCAAAATAATCTGAAATAACTTTTCGTAAGAAGCAATTGCCGTTTCGTTATCAATTAATATCTGAAAGGAACATAAGGGGAGAGTTAGCATGAAATATTTAATAATAGCGCTAGCGATAATCTTCTTGCTTGGCGGATGTTGGAGATACAGTCAGCCAGCAAGAGGAGGAGGTAGAGGCCGGGGTTTAAGGTATCGTGATCCAGGCAATTGTCCTTATCGGAACTCAATGATTGAGACAAATAATAAAAATATTAATTGGCAGGTATTGCACCTGCCATTAAATCACAATATCTTAGCAGCCGGCGAATCAATCACCGAAACTCCGATTGCATAATCTTCGAGAGATTTAAAACTCGCATGATTGGTCAATTTCTTGATCTCATGCAATCCAATTCCCTGATTGATACACTCAGTTACGAAGCCAGATCTCAATGACCTAGATCCAAATAGCTTTTCATCAAGCCCTGCCATTTGACATCGTTTCTTAAATATCTGATGGATACCGATACCAGATAGTCTGTCATGAACAGTTCCATGTCTGGAAATGTATTTGAATAATGGACCGGTAGTGATACCCGCCGCCTCAAGATATTCCTTTAAAGCTTCACCCGCAGAATTAATCACTGGAAAGGTTTTGGGTATGCCTGAAAAGTCTGACTTTGAATGATACATCCTGATCGTGTAACCATTATGTACCTTCTCCAAATCTTCGACTCTGAAGTTGGCCAGTTCTGAACGCCTGCGTCCCCCTGATGAGAATGCTAGAAGAATGATCGCCTTATCTCGCAGATCCATTAATGAATCTGAGCTACAGGTAGCAATCAGTTTTTCTATGACATGTTTGACTGCCGGGGCTTTCTTCTCTATTTCGACACCTTGAAGAATCATGGCTTTTCGAGCCTTACTCATCACCTCAATCACCAAGCGATGCTTGCATGGGTTCTTTAGCCCTTGCTTCGTATGAAACGCAGAGATAGTAAACAACCTTCGTTTGATGGTCGCATATGAGAGCAAAAGACGTTATTACAGCGAAGAAACAGATAGAAGAATTCCTCTTAAAAAATTACAATGTCTAATTACACAGTCATGAGAATAAAAAACAGTTCTTTTTGAGTTTCTCAAAAATAGACTCTGAAAATTTCTTGTCCTGAAATTTGTCCTAAATCGGACTAACTGTAGGGTGATAAAATGAAATAGGAGTAAATAACGGGAAGTCGGATATTTTGAGTAAAAATCAAGGTGAATCACAGGATAGTTGATTTTAAAGGGCTGTGAGGCAGGCATGACGAGTGAAATGCTTGAAATGGGGTAAAATGGTGGAGGAGATGGGAATTTGACTACCAGAAATTTGAGTCGACAACCGCTGGATACCAGGAAAAAGTTCCCTGCATATTGAATAAACATTACAGATCTTTCAGATCACTCATCATGTTGGTTAAAGTACCAATCAAACCGACTAAAATCTGCGTTCCAAGGGCCGAGTAAATTCTCCACTGTTTTTCCTGCCGGCAACAACCCCGGCCACTTGCTACATATCTCCTGGTTAGGGCTGCTGATCCAATTTGGAAAAATCCAGCGGGGCTTCAAAAATTGAGATTTTCCTTAAAATGTGATATCATCATGCCACATCATCATCAACGATCACCTTAAATCCTTCTTTGTCTCGCTGCAGCACCGGGCGAAATCTTGATAATCAACCGGATCAAAGGAATATGATGCTCACACTCAAAGAACTAGATAAAATTGCGATCAATGTCAGATCGCATAAAATCCTGAAACAGATTTTGAAAGAGAATCCGATTCTCGAGGAAATTATTAGAAATGCCAAAAACGAAACCGAGGCCTTGGAAGGGGTGAGGCAGTGGGTGTTGAATAGTCTTTACACCCGCCCAGACGCCTTGAAATATTACAAAAGAGAGAAAACGGATCATCAAACATTCACTTCACTAAATTGGAGCGATTTTGCAGCCATTCGTATTCTGGATTATATTGACAATGCGGGACTGGAAATCGAAGATTTGAACCTCAAAGGGGAGATCGCCATCAGTAATCCCATCATGCTGCTGTGGCATGCAGTAAATAATGGAACGGGTGGTGCCAAGCCGGCATTCTTTGAAGATATTCAATTTCTGTTTCGTCAGTTCAGTGGTAAAAGCACCCGCAAAATTCCTTCCCGGGAACAGGTTGAGGAGTGGATGGAGAAATACCCCAGCGGTCTGGACCCGCGGATTATTGCGCTGAGAAGAGAAAACAGGGACCGGATACTCAATTTCATTATTGACCAGATTGATGCCGGGGAAAAAAATGATCCAAAATATAAATTTGACCCGGGGATGACTCGAGAGGAAAAATTTGCTCGAGCCCATGAATGGTGGGAGGATCGTCTCTTTCATCTTCGATTTGCATTTAGGTCCCCGGAGCAGGTGAATAAAATGCTGGGCCATTCACTGGACCCCGACATCATGGCGATCTTAAATGATGCACAAGCAGCTGGAATTCCCTTTTTTGTGAACCCTTATTACTTATCGCTACTGTACGTCAGAGTCCCCTATTTTGCCATTGGTGGCGACCTGGCAATCAGGGACTATGTGCTCTACAGCCGAAAACTGGTGGATGAGTTCGGAGAGATCACAGCCTGGGAGAAGGAAGATGAGATCAGGCCGGGAGAACCCAATGCTGCGGGTTGGCTGATTCCGGATCATAACCTTCATCGCCGCTATCCTGAGGTGGCGATTTTGATTCCGGACACCGTCGGACGGGCCTGTGGCGGTTTATGCTCTTCCTGTCAGCGAATGTACGGATTCCAGAGTGGGGAACTGAATTTCAATCTGGAGCGGTTGAAACCTAAAAAGAGCTGGAAGAAGAAGTTACAGGGATTGATGGACTATTTCGAAAATGATTCGCAACTCAGGGATATTCTGATTACGGGGGGTGATGCCTTGATGAGTTCTGATTCATCGCTGAAAACGATTCTTGATGCCATCTTCGAGATGGCTCTGGCCAAAAAAAATGCGAATAAAAAACGTAAAGCCGATCAAAAATATGCCGAGATCGTCAGAGTGCGGCTGGGGACAAAGCTTCCCGTCTACCTGCCCCAGCGAATCTCGCCTGAGCTGGTCAATATACTGGCTGCGTTTAAAAAAAAGGCTACCAATATCGGGATCAAACAGTTTGTGATCCAAACCCATTTTGAATCCCCTCTGGAGGTCACGCCAGAAGCAAGATCCGGGCTGCAAACATTGCTGTCAGCCGGATGGACTGTTACAAACCAGCTTGTTTTCACGGCAGCAGCCTCAAGACGAGGTCATACCGCCCGACTCAGGCAGGTTTTGAATGAGATCGGTGTGCTTTCGTATTATACCTTTACTGTGAAAGGATATATGGAGAATAGCTACAATTTTGCGACCAATGCCAGAATAGTCCAAGAGATGATGGAAGAGAAAGTATGTGGTCTGATTCCCGAGGAGTTCCATGAAACCATTGCCCAGTTTCCAATGGAGGCTGAAAAGATGGTGGAAAATATTGCCACTATCAAAGAGAAAACCGGGATTCCGTTTCTGGCCACCGACAGGAGTGTTCTTAATTTGCCGGGCGTAGGGAAAAGTATGACGTATCGAGTCATTGGAATTACCCGCTATGGAAGGCGTATTCTGGAATTTGAACACGATGGGACACGGGTGCACAGTCCGATTATTGAAAAACTGGGCAAAGTGACGATTGTGGAGTCAAAATCCATTCGGGAGTATCTGAATCAGCTACTGGACATGGGGGAGTCCATTGAAGATTACGATGGACTTTATGGCTACTCACTTGGAGAAACCGAAGATCGGATCCCTGTCTTCAACTACCCTGACACTGAAATTAGTATATCCAAAGAAATTACCAACCTGCAAATCTCTGCTTAACGTTTTGTTGAAACCTGCCTCGCACTGGCTGATTTAAAGCTTCTAACAAAATCCCCGCGATGGTAATTCAGTAAATCGGGGGACACTAAATCAGGGGGACACGACGCAAAAAAAAGTATCATGTCCCCTGATTTCCCTGATTTCCCTGATTTACTCAGAGAGAAATTACCACAACATTCATCCCTGGGCAGTAATATTGCATTTTTCTCCAGAACGTTACAGACTGTACAGAAAAAAACATTCACCAGATTCACAATTTGACTCTTTGATTTACTGACAATGACAACATTCAAACAGATTGCTCAAATCATGTCCGAACAGAGTTCAATGACCAATCAGATTGAGCTGTTCGGGGACCTCTACCAACGCTATTTGGCGCAATTGAATGACCCAATTCATTGGAACCAGCTGACATCACCCCCGGCTGAATCTATTCTGAATTACGACAAACTGGACTCAGTCTCAGTTGAAGAAACGAAATCACTCCTTTCCGAACTGGCTGTCTGCAGATTAAATGGTGGGTTGGGCACATCAATGGGTTGCGTGGGTCCCAAGTCTGCGATTGAGGTAAAAAACGGGCAGAGTTTCCTGGATCTCATCGTCAGTCAGATTCAGTCCCTGAACACAATATATGGAGTTGATGTTCCACTGGTGTTGATGAACAGCTTCAACACGGACACGGATACCGAAAAGATCATTAAAAAGTACAATGGGCGACTTTCCATTACCACATTTCTGCAAAATCAGTTTCCAAGACTGCGAAAGGACTCTCTTCTGCCGCTTTCTGCCGAGAAATATGGCATGCAGAGTTTCTACCCCCCTGGACATGGAGATTTTTATCAGAGTATCGCCAAAACAGGAATCCTGGACCGCCTGCTTGGTCAAGGAAAAAAGTATCTGTTCATTGCCAATGCAGATAATTTAGGGGCTTCAGTGGATATCAAAATTCTGAATCTAATGAAGCTGAAAGAGATCCCCTTCATTATGGAAGTGACCCCCAAAACCAGAGCCGATGTGAAGGGGGGAACCCTTGTCAAAAGCGAGAATCAATCCCTGCGCCTGCTTGAGATTGCCCAGGTTCCCCGTGAATATCGGGAAGAGTTTAAAAGTGTTAAGAAGTTCAAGATTTTTAACACCAATAATATCTGGATCGATCTGCTTGAGTTAAAGAAAAAATTGGAGAATAATGCCTTGGACCTGGATGTGATTGTCAACCAGAAGACGGTGGACCACCTGCCGATTGTCCAACTGGAAACTGCGTTAGGCTCCGGTATCAATAACTTTGAGGGAAGTATGGCGGTTCAGGTCCCCCGAATCCGGTTCGTTCCCATTAAAAAAACCGATGATCTGCTGCTGGTTCAGTCCAATCTCTTCATTTTCGAAGATGGGATTCTGATGAAAAATCCTGATCGTCAGTTTGAGGGGTTACCCTTGATTCGCCTGGGAGAGAACTTTCAATCCGTTGAAGATTATCAGCTGCGAATTCCGAGCATCCCGGATATTCTGGAACTGGACATATTGACAGTTGTGGGGAACGTCTATTTTGGTGAAAAAATGACCCTTAGGGGAAATGTCATTCTGGTTTGCGAAAGCGGGGGACTGCATCTGCCAGACCATTCACTAATCGAAAACAAGGTGATGACCGGCCAGATAAAATTAGGGGAACTGTAGTGTCAGGACCATTCGTTCAAAAAACAGGAAAACAATACGACAGCCCAGAAAATGCCCGCCTGGATCAGGCAAATTAGCACTGCTGCGCTGCCTAAATCCTTGGCATTTTTCGCCAGGGGATGCTCTTCTTCAGTAATCAGATCAATGGCGGCTTCAATAGCCGAATTCAAAAGCTCAACCGCCAGAATCAGGAACAGGCTGCCTGCCAAAAGGAGTTTCAAGACCATAGAAACCGGCAGGAAAAAAGCCAGTGGGATGAAAATCACCGCAACACATACTTCCTGACGAAACGCTTCTTCTCCTTTCCAGGCTGTTTTCAATCCGCTGATGGAAACAATCACTGCCCGTCTCAGACGAGCAAGCGTTCCAATATTCTTATGGTTGCTGTTCTGAGTCATTATCTGTTCCTGTATCAATCCGTTTTAACGGTCTGTTCCCCATGACGTTTGTCGAGCAGTACCAGTGTCAGTCCCATCACCATCAGGATCGTGGTTTGTACTTCCCCGTCCCTGAAATTATTTTCAAAAAAGCCAGCTATCATAATTCCGGTCAACCCTGCCAGAAATCCAGACAGTTGTGCATTTCTTTTCAAAGTGATCGATCCCTGTCGCAGGGTTGACAGAATCTGTATCAACAATGTCCCCCACCAGATCAGGTATCCCAACATGCCCAGCAAACCGAAATCGATCCAATTTTGTAAGTAGATATTATGAACGCCGACAGTGGGTGGGTGTTGAAACCGGTGTTTCTCTTTTTTGCTGATCCGGGTGTAATACGGTTCCATCTCCTCGCGGCGCATGGGGCCCAGACCCAGGATAGGATTGTCCTTGATCACCCGCAGGGATGCCTGCCACATAAATAACCGGTCGGTATTTGCCTGGGGAGAAATACTCAGAATTCGTCTGCCAACTGCTGTTGATTTTAAGAAGGAGCCTTGCCGGGTGCTGCTATAGCCCCAGAGTCCTGAAATCAAAATAGCCAGCAGGCTGATAAAAATGAGAGAGCGTTTCCATCCCAGAAAAATGAGAATCATGACACCCACTGCGGTCAGGGATCCCAACCAGATGCTTCTTCCCATGCAAGCCCCGGTGGCCGCCAGATTACAGACTGTTGCTATTGTGAATAATAGTCTCTCACTACGGGATCTCCCCTGGCTGAAGACATTGGGTAAGAAAAGGCTGAACAGGAGTAGAGAAACACCTCCATAGGTTAGATGATGAGAAAAAATACCGGTGGCATACCAGACCCCCTGTATTGCGCGGTACTCTTTCTGGAGTGAGGCTGATCTGAGCACATCAAGCCCGGTGGAAAATTGAACTACGGCATAGACTGCAACCAGACTTGAGACGACAGCCAGAACTTTTAAAAATGGATCATAGGGTCGATTTTGGAAGGCGAAGAAAATGAGGAACGGCAAACCGAGGCGCCAGAAGTGTCTGAAATAGGTCAGGCTGTGCAGGACATCCCCTGAAAACAGTGAGCTGATTGTTGCTCCCAGTAACATCAAGCCCATTCCGAATAGAATGGGGGCACTGGACCACTGCTCTTTCTTTTTGATAAAACGGTAAAGCGTGACCAGGTACAGGCCGATGACGGCAAAGTCGTCACCGGCAATGCTGAACGGAATAGAGATAAACAGCACCAGCAGGAAAAATCCGCGCATGTCCTCTGATGTAATATTACGTATGGAACTCATCATTTTTGATTGATTTTTTCAATTCCTGTCGTGTCTTAAACTCCCAATCTGTGTTGAGATGTTTAATTAAAAGAACACCGTTTTTGAGATAACCCCCTTGGCTCGAAAACGTGAGTTCCTTATTAAGTCAAATTTGTTTCTGCATTACCGGATTCAGGTAGTCAGGTTTTGATAGAGTTGAATCAAGTGTTTGCTGGTCTCCTGCCCGTGGAACCGCCCAATATACTCAAATCCGTCTTTGATCATCCTTGCAGTAAGCTCAGAATCTGTCAAAACCTGTTCCATCGCATCGGCGATCTCTTCCGGGTTGGTGGGGTCTATATAACAAGTGGCAGGTCCTCCGGCCTCGCTGAAACACCCTCCTCGGGTCGTGATCACCGGTATTTTGCTGGACATCGCCTCAATGATAGGGATCCCAAAGCCTTCGAAAATGGAGGGGTAGACAAAGAGTCTGGCTGCCTGGTAGATCGCTGGAAGATCTTCGTTGGGGATATCTGAACGGATAACGACCCTGTTGTCGAGCCCTAAACGATGAATCTGCTCCATCACCCTGGTTTTGTACTGTTTTCCGCCACCGATCATCACCAGCGGCGTGTCCAAGCCCTTTTTCATCATGGCGAGTCCTTCGATGAGGCCTGTCAGGTTTTTTCTTTCGTTGAACGATCCCACATACAGGATGAAGTCGTTAGGTAGCCCATACTTGTGCTTAACGGTTTGCTGTTGATTTTCAGGTACAATTTGTTGAAAACGGGGATCGCAGCTTTGGTAGATGGTTTCGATTTTATCTTCAGGGGTACCGAAATACTGCACGATATCCCTTTTGGTTTGCTCGCTGACAGCCACAATTCGATCGGCATGCTGGCAGCTGTACTTAAACTTGCGGGTGTATATAGCCCTTTCCGCCGGACGGTAATACTCGGGATACCGCAGGAAAATCAGATCGTGAATGGTGACTACCGTTTTTAGTCCTTTTATTTTTTGGATGCCCATGGGAATTTCATGGGAAAGTCCGTGATAGATATCCGGGGTCTCCGATGATAAGTCGTGGCTCAAGAGGAATGAACGCCAGACCGCACTATTGACCCTGCCCAAAAGTGAAGCAGGGGTCCTGACGGAGACCTGAGAATCAGAGCCAGGGAAACGGAATGCCGCATCTGGACTAAATTTATGCGTATAGAGCAAGTAATGATTATCCGGCTGATATTTAACCAGATTTTCGAGCAGCGACCGGCTGTAATTCCCTAACCCAGTATAGTTTGCGAAATACCGCTTGGCGTCAAATCCGACTTTCATAAAACATCCATTCAGAGTTAAAGAATCTCTTTTACCTGTTTCAGAACATCTTCCGGGGAAATATTATCCATACAATAAAAATGGGGACACTTTTCACGGATGCATTTAAATTTCTGACCACAAGGAACATCCGGCGTAAAGAGTGCAGATGGTGACAGATAGGGTCCCCATCTTCTCGGGGACTGAACCTGTATGGGGGGGTAAAAAGAGATGATTTCGGTGCCAACAGCACTTGCCAGATGCGTGGGCCCGGTACTGGGGCCTATGAACAGGTCACTGAGGTGTATCAAAAGACCCAATTGACGCAGGGAGAGCGTATTTGTCAGGTTAAAGAGGTGCTCAGTATAACCTGGTTTCAAGAGATTGATAAGTTGATTGTTGCGTTCTGACTCTTCTTTTCCATTCCCGGTGAGAACTACCCGATACCCTGCATCCAGCAGGCTATGCAAGAGGATTTGATAGTTTTTTTCACTCCAGTTCAGCGCTGATCCTCCCATGCCTTGATGATACACAATCAAGGGCTCATCTTGGATGTCCCCGAGGATGTCGGATCGTTCCGATCGAAAAACCTGAATTTCATATTCTTGGAAATAGAGTCTGGGTCGGGGTGGATCATTCGGTTTGATGCCAAAAATTTCCAGCAGTTCCAGATTGTACTCCGCTTCATTCATCAAGGAACGGGACCTCTTTTGCAGCACGGGATGGGTATAAGAAAAAAATACGGAAGGCTTGCTCAACGGTCCGATTCTCACCGGAATGTGTTTTAAGTCGGGAAGCAGATTGCGAATAATCGGATCATTGACCAGGACCAGCAGGCTATCGAATCCGTGTTCACGGATTTGTGTCATCGGATCCGAATCCGGGTCATCCACTTTTATGATGTGGTCCACGAAAGGGTTGCCTTCCAGTAGTGGTGTCACCATCGTCCGGCACAGTACCGACGGCTTGATTCCGACCTTATGCAGGACTTCCAAAACAGGCAGTGTCAGGATAAAATCACCAATTCGATCCGTTCGTGCCACCAGTATATTAGTGGGTGCTTTTTGGAGTTTCCTGAGAAATAATGCCATTGTCTGCGTTTGAGGTTCCGATTCTATTTAATCCAGACTATTTTGTTTCAAGCGGTTTTGGTGCAACTGTCTCAATTTGATATATTTCAAAAAGGTCGATTGTCCGGCCAGCATGCTGATGACAAAGCCGTAATATCCATCCAACAGGCCCATTTTTAAAAAATAGCTCTTGATGAAGCTGACCACTGGATTAAAGATGATTTTGAGCAAATACCCTTTCTTCCCTTTTTCCAGATATGCTTCAGCGGAGAGATCAGTGAAAAAGTTGGTTTGTTGAATGTGTTCGCTGATGGAATAATAACTGTAGTGAAGTATGTTCCCGCTCAGGTGATGGGTCCTGGTGCCAGCCTGTAGTTCAAATCGGTCGTGGGGGTTGAATCCTGTCCAGTGTCCCTTGTTGCTTTCCCATAACCTTAGTTTTCGGTCCGGATACCAGCCGCAATGTCTGATCCATTTTCCACAATAATTGGTCAGGCGATTCATGGTGTAACCGTCCCCCTGCCACTCTTCCTTGGCGTTTAGAATCGACTGCCTCAACGTCTCATCCAGGGCTTCATCGGAGTCTAGTGAAAGTACGTATGGATGACTGGCTTGTGTCAGCGCCCAGTTTTTCTGTTCGATATGCCCTGCAAAGGGGTGTTGAATGAATTTGACCTCGTATCTTTTGCAGATCTCTTCAGTCTTGTCTGTGGAATATGAATCCACCACAACAATCTCATCCGCGACCCCTGCAACTGACTTGAGGCATCTTTCAATATCGCGTTCTTCATTAAATGAGAGGATAACAACCGAAAGTTTTACTTTCATCAATTTCCAATTTTATAACGAGACTTTGATCGATTTCGGCGTTTTTACCGCCGAAACGTGGGGGGTCACCGGGCCTGCAATTGCTGACTGCATATCATCATTTCGTCTTTTTCCACATCTGTCAAATAGTGTTCCTGACGGAAAAGATGAGGCAAGCTAGCAAAATATACGACTTCCGGGAAATTAGGTCAGCCGGATTCTCTGTATAGTTTGAAGATCAACCGGTTTTTTATTGCGAAGCCTGGGTTAAAGACTCCCCTTCGAAGCTGCAAGTTTCGCTTCTCACCAGCGGCGGGGTGGTTCATTAACGTGTGTCGAAAGTGGCTCACTGCTATGTTTCGTGTGCTAATTTTTGCCAATTATCCTTTGACGATTGTAGTATCTTTTTGATTGACAAACTCGCAGGTTTAAGAAACTTTATTGGGGTATGAGAGGCAGCTTTTTTAAGGGTTTGTAAAAAAATTTAGGGTCGGGAACAGAGCAAGTAACGGATCTGTTTTCTCAACCATAGATTGTTTAATACCAGGAAAAAAGCGTTTTCGGGATGAACCGTTCAAGCTAACAAGATCTGAAACGGCGGTTTATCAAGGATCTATTCAATAACAAACAAAAGGGAGTCATTATGAAGAAGATTTTGATATTGATTGGGGCGGCTATCCTGCTGACAGTGGGAACCGTTCAGGCAAAAACCTTACGTCTGGCATTAGACGCGGATCCAAAAACAATGGATATTCAAGAACAACTATCCGGTGGGATGCTGCAGTTTTCCCACTGGGCTTTTGATCCTCTCGTCAGATGGGCTCAAGATATGACATTTGAGCCTCGACTGGCAAAAAGCTGGAAGCGGATTGACGATTTGACCATGCGGTTTTACCTCAGAAAAGGGGTGAAATTCCATAGTGGGAATCCATTTACCGCCAAAGACGTGGTCTTTACGATCAAGCGTTTCAGAGAGAGTGCTGACTTCAAAGGCCTGTTCGAGCCATTTGAAGATCCCGTTGTCATTGATGATTACACCGTTGATTTTAAGACCAAAAAACCTTATCCGCTGATGCTCAACATGATTACTTACGTATTCCCCCTGGATAGTAAGTTCTACAGCGGAATGGATTCTCAGGGTAAGCCCAAGGACGCCGTTGTCAAAGTGGGGTATTCCTTTGCCAAGAATAACGTCTCTGGAACCGGTGCTTTTAAGCTGGTCCATCGGGAGCACGGGGTGAAGATGGTTATGGTAAGATTCGATGACTACTGGGATAAGCAATCACCCGGAAATGTCACAGAGCTTATTCTAACTCCGATTAAAAGTGGTGCTACAAGGCTGGCCGCCCTGTTGTCCGGCGATATTGACTTCATTACGCCGGTGGAACCCCAGGATTTCAGTCGTATTCGGAAAAATTCAGGTGTCACGCTGTTCACATATACCGGTGGCCGGATTATTACGGTTCAATTGAATCAAAAACGATCCGAGCCTTTGAAGAATAAAAAAGTCCGACAGGCCATTGTTTATGCGGTCAATAACGTCGGAATTGAACAGAAAATCATGAAAGGTACAGCAACTCCGGCAGGTCAGATGAGCCCCAAAGGATATCAGGGTTATAAGGAGAACCTGAAGCCTCGTTATGATTTAAATAAGGCCAAACAGTTGATGAAGGAAGCGGGGTATGCCAACGGTTTTACCGTATCGATGATTGCACCCAACAACCGCTATATCAACGATGAGAAAATCGCTGAGACCTTCGCTGCCATGCTTTCTAAAATTAAAATCAAGGTGAATCTGAAGACGATGCCCAAGGCACAATATTGGGATGAGTTCGACCGGCAACCTGCTGATATACAGATGATTGGCTGGCATTCAGATACCGAAGATTCCGGAAATTTCTACGAATTTCTGACCATGTGCCCCAATAAGGAAACCGGGTACGGACAGTACAATAGCGGCAACTATTGTAACAAAAAGGTCGACGAGCTGACTATGGCTGCGCAGACGGAGACCGATGTTAAAAAGCGGGTCAAGATTCTGCAGCAAGTCGAGCAAATTATGTATGATGATGCTGCCTATGTTCCGTTTCATTGGCAAAATCACTCATATGCCGCTCGTAAAGGCGTAAATGTTGGCCCCATTATCAACACGATGAACTTTCCATATATCGGTGATCTAGTCATCGACTAGAGCAAGCGCCTTTTAGAGCCAATCCCTCACGGGGGGTTGGCTTTTCTGCTTTTAGGGCTTAAAATAAGAGGCAGTCTTATCGTGAACAATGACCATCCCTGTTATTCAACAGCGTTCCGCTTATTAAATCAGAACGCCAACCCAGAAAGTCAGTAGCAATAAACCGTTTATGTTTGCATTTACGATCCGCAGAATTATCCAGGCGATCCTTGTCATGCTGGTCATCAGCTTCATCGGATTTGCTGTTCAGTACAGCATTGGTGATCCGGTCAGGGACATGGTTGGAATCAGAGTTTCTGAAGTGGAAAGAGAAGCCTTACGTGACAAACTCGGACTGAACGACTCGTTCTGGGTTCAGTACAGTCGGTTTGTCAGAAACGCCGCGCAGGGTGACCTGGGAACGTCATATTTTTACAGTAAGCCTGCTCTGCAGATCATCCTGCAGAAGGCCCCGGCTACTTTGGAACTGGTTTTTGTGACGGCATTGATTATTGTGCTGGTCAGTCTGCCGGTTGGTATCTATACCGCCATCAATCCCAATACGCTGTTTTCCAAGTTCACCATGGCTATCAGTACGGTGGGGGTCTCGTTTCCCGTTTTCTTAACTGCGATTGCCCTGATCTATCTTTTCGGGGTCGAACTCCACTGGCTGCCATCCTATGGCAGAGGTGCCACCGTCAATGTCGGTGGTTGGGAAACGGGATTTTTAACCAAGGATGGGCTTCTGCACCTGATACTACCGAGTATTGCCCTGTCTTCTGTTATGCTGCCCCTGTTCATCCGGCTCATCCGAGCTGAAATGATGGAGGTGCTGGAGACCGAGTACATCAAGTATGCCTGGGCCAAGGGCTTGTCCAGACGTCGGGTATGGCTACTGCACGCATTTAAAAATACGTTGTTGCCGGTAATCACTGTTTTTGGTGTTGAGATCGGGATTCTGTTTGCGTTTACCATTCTGACTGAGACGGTTTTTCAATGGCAGGGCATGGGGTTTATGTTCTATGAAGCCGTTGAACGATCAGACACCGCCTTATTGGTGGCGTATCTGGTTGTAATCGGCGTCATGTTTGTTTTGATTAACACCGTGGTTGATATTTTATACGGCTTGATCAATCCGATGGTTCGAATTGCGGGGACAAAATGAGAGAGAATTGGAACCGGTTTCGTAAGTCGTATCTGTTTTACAGCTTCAAACGATCTCCCCTTGCCATCGCCTGTTTTTCCATTTTTATCTTCCTGGTCGTTATCAGTTTCGCTGCCCCCATCGTGTCGCCGTATAACCCATATGACACAACCATCATTGATATCATGGACTCTGAACTGCCTCCTTCCTGGATGGAGGAGGGCAATCCGAACTTCTGGCTGGGGACGGATATACAGGGAAGAGATCTGTACAGCACCATGTTATATGGGTTGCGTACGTCAGTTATTATTGGCATATTTGCTGTGATTTTTCAGGCCTTTGTGGGGATTGTTGTAGGATTGGTCTCTGGCTATGTGGGAGGACGTGTCGATGCTTTTCTGATGCGCATCACGGATATCCAATTTTCCATTCCCTACCTGATTGTAGCCATCATTGCCAGTGCTGTCTTTAAAATCGCTTTCGGGGTCAACCGCTTCGAAGAACTGGCGATTCCGCTGTTGGTGATTATCATTGGCATGTCGGAATGGCCAAAATATGCGCGAACGGTGCGGGCATCGGTGCTGGGTGAAAAAAGTAAGGAATACGTTGAGGCTGCGCGTGTCATCGGACTCAACAACCGACTGATCATGTTTCGGCACATCCTGCCCAATACGCTGACCCCGGTACTGGTTATCTCCACCATTCAGGTCGCCCAGGCGGTTATGAGCGAAGCGGCACTTTCATTTCTGGGGCTGGGGATGCCCGTTACCAAACCCTCTTTGGGCTCACTAATCAATATGGGCTTTGAGTATGTATTCAGCGGTTCCTGGTGGATCACCCTCTTTCCCGGACTGTTGCTGGTACTGTTTGTGCTGGTAATTCTGCTGCTGGGTGACTGGTTACGAGACGTTTTGAATCCGAAACTCTATAAGGGATAATCGTGGGCCATTTACTGGAAGTACAAAATCTGAAAGTCACATTCGCCCTGCGATTTGGGGATCTGACTGCGATCGACGATGTCAGTTTTACACTGGACAGGAAGGAAAAACTGGGGCTGGTGGGAGAAAGCGGTGCCGGAAAATCCGTGACCGGGTTTTCAATCATCAACCTGATCAGTAAACCGGGGTTTATCTCAGAGGGCAAAGTCATCTTCGAAGGCCGGGAACTGCAGTCACTGTCAGATAAAGATATTCGCTCAGTCAGGGGGGATCGTATCAGTATGATTTTCCAGGATCCGATGATGACCCTGAATCCTGTGTTGACGATCGGGACCCAGATGATCGAAACGGTGAGGGCTCATAAAAAAGTGAGCAAAAAGGAAGCGACGAAGATCGCGCTGGAAAAGCTGAATAAAGTCTATATCCCTTCGCCGGAAAAACGCCTGAAACAATATCCCCATGAGTGCTCGGGTGGTATGCGTCAGAGAATCGTGATTGCCATTGCACTGCTGACCGATCCCTCACTGATCATAGCAGATGAGCCCACCACAGCGCTGGATGTGACGATTCAGGCCGGAATTATGGATCTGCTGATCGAACTCTGCGACACGGAAGACATGGGATTGATACTGATCACCCATGATCTGGCAGTGGTTTCGCAGGTCACAGAGAAAATTGCGGTCATGTATGCCGGTAAAATAATCGAAACCGGGCCCACCGACCTGATCGTCACAAAGCCACGGCACCCGTATACAAAAGGTTTGATCAAGTCGCTGCCGGGGACTCATCAACCCGGGGAAGCTCTGAAGCAGATTCCGGGTATGATGCCGACCTTGACCGATATCCCCAAAGGATGCGCCTTTCATCCCCGGTGCGAAATCCATGAATCGATCTGTACCACCGAAATACCCAAATTGCAGAGGACCGGGGAGAATGGTCAACTGGCGGCTTGCCATTTGCTCGAGAAGACAGTGGACGAATTAAACGGAGCCCCATCAACACCGGAACAGGACAACTGAACACCATGCAAAATGATAAGCAACTACTGGCAGTAAATAATCTGGTCAAACATTTCGATATCTCAGGGGGATTGCTCGATCAATTGGCCTTTGAGAAAATGAAAATCGTCCGTAAAAGGACCGTTGTCAAAGCACTGAACGATATCAGTCTGGAGATCAACGCGGGAGAAACCCTGGGAGTTGTCGGTGAAAGTGGCTGTGGAAAATCCACCCTGGCGCGGACCGTCTTGTGCCTCTATAGACCCAATGCAGGGGAAATACTCTATAAAGGCGATCGGATCGATGAACTGAGTAGCAAAGAGTTATTGCCGTTTCGCACCAAAATGCAGATGATCTTTCAGGATCCATACGCCTCTCTCAACCCCAGAATGACCGTTGCTCGCACCCTGGAAGAACCGGTTCTTTTCCACAACCGTACCCTCACCTCCCCGGAAGTGCAGGATAAAGTAGCCAGTGTCATGGAGCAGGTGGGTGTGGATCCTACTTGGGCGAATCGGTATCCTCATGAGTTCTCTGGTGGCCAGCGGCAGCGCATCAGTATTGCCAGAGCATTGATGGTGGATCCGGAGTTTGTGGTTGCTGACGAACCGGTCTCGGCTCTGGATGTCTCCATCCAGGCCCAGATCCTGAATTTGTTGATGGAAGCCCAGCAGAATAGAGGACTGACCTATATGCTGATCACCCATGACCTTTCAGTGGTTCAGTATTTCGCCACCCGTGTGGCGGTGCTCTATCTGGGAATGCTTTGTGAAGAGGCCACGACTGCCGAGTTGTTTGAATTCCCTCTTCATCCATATACTCAAGCGTTGCTCGCAGCTATCCCAAAATTAGGAAAAAAAGGCGCCAAGCACATTAAAATGAAAGGCGAAGTGCCCACCCCGATCAACCTTCCACCTGGATGTGTTTTTCATGGCCGTTGCGCCTTTGCCAACGAGCGCTGTGAACGAGAAATTCCAAGCCTGCAAAAACAGGGCTCCCGTATCATCGCCTGTCACGGAGTGGAAGAAGGACGGCTTTGAGAGATCGCCAATGGGGTCAGGCTTTGCTTTTTGGCTTATTTTTCCTGATTCTCCCCACCCCCTGAAAATTATGCTGAAACTACGCCGCTTTGCCTTCCGGATTCAGGGCCATGCCTTTGCCTGTGTGCGCCATGTCGGGATCGAATGATCTTCCGGTTCCTGACACCCTGAGAACATGGCTCAGAACGATAATGACCATTGAAAGTACTACTGCTGATGGAAGCCCAAAGTAAAATAAGATTCTGGGAACGACATCTAAAGGAGCCGCTTGAACAGCCGGAAAAGAGGCATAAATAATTGCCATCACACTTGCTAGATAACTAAAAATAAAGGTTTTCATATTTCTTCTCTTTTGCAGTTATTGTTGTTAATTACTGAATGATGATTACTTAACTGCAGCAAGTGAACCACAGTTGATTCTTATTTCATCTTTTTTAGCAGATCTTGAAAAATACTGCCCTAGTAGGTTGATATTTTGTTAATAAGTAACAGGAGATTTTATTTCTGATAGGAAACAAAAAGTGTATATTTGGCTAATTTGGGGCGCAGTTTTTTTGAATTCTCATCTCTCTGGGAGTCGCAGACAAGCAGAAAAGCTTTGTTAAATACCTGATAGTCGCTTTGTGAGATTCAAGCGCAACTTGAAATGGTGGAAAAGGAGGAGTGTCCGGATATTGGAATGCAGTGTATGGATATTGTAATTTTTTAAGTATATGTAATAAATACCTATTTTCTAAAGATATGGAGAATGGGAGCAATATACGGTCATTATCCTGGTCACATCAGTGGGTCTCAGATCTCAAAATTTGCTCATGTGGTTTCTGAATTCTGAGAAATTCCCAGTCGTTTGATTTTTTCATAGAGGGAACTGCGGCTGATATCCAGGCGTATTGCAGTTTCTTTTTTATTCCAGTCATTGGACTCCAGCACATTAATGATATGTTTTTTTTCATTGGCCAGCAGGCTGTCATCGATTTCAGCGGTTGTTTGCGAGAAGAGTGCTTCGTTGTGGAAAGGCAGATCACTGTGCTCTATCTGGTTTCCCTTTGCCAGTGTCACCGCGTACTCAATGCAGTGTTCCAGTTCGCGAATGTTCCCTGGCCAGTTATGACTCAGTAGCTGTCGCATTGCCGCTGGTGAAAACCCCTGTAAGTTCTTGCCACTCTCTTCTTTAAATCGCTCTAGAAAATGGGTCGCAAGGAGCGGAATATCGCTGGGTTTTGTTCTGAGGGCGGGCAGGAAAATGGGGATCACATTCAGGCGATAAAACAGGTCAGATCTGAATTTGTTATTTTGAACTTCTTGCTTGAGATTTTTGTTTGTGGCGGTGATGACGCGAATGTCCACCGATATAATCTCATCTCCTCCCAACCGTTTGAGCATTTGAGTCTGGAGTACTCGCAGAAGTTTGACCTGGGCCTGGGGAGAAATTTCTCCAATCTCATCCAGAAAAATGGTTCCGGTATCGGCCTGTTCAAAACGTCCGGCTCTGGTTTTGCTGGCCCCTGTAAAAGAGCCTTTTTCATGGCCGAAAAGTTCGGCTTCCAAAAGGGTTTCAGGATAAGCGGAGCAATTAATTACGATAAACGGGTTATCTTTTCTAGGGCTGAGGCGGTGTATGGCACGGGCTACCAGTTCCTTTCCAGTCCCACTTTCCCCCAGGATCATGATGGTTGTATTGGTGACCGCCACATCTTCAATGAGCTGGTAAACCACCTGCATTTTTGGATCTCTACCGACGATTTGCTCAAACTGGCTGATGACATTGTCCTGGAATGCGACTTCTGCAATTTGAATGGGATGTCGTTTGGCGGGATGGGCGATTGATTCAATCACAGGGCATTCGCGACAGGTTTTCCATTTTTCATCCCACGTTTTATCCTCATTACCCTCGCAGACGGTGCCATTCACAAGCCAGCATATCCTACCCGCTTGAAATTCCCAGGCCGGACAATTCAATTTCTCTTCAGGAGGGCAGTTTTTTATTTTCCAGCAAGGCTGCCGAGCCACATCTTCAGACAGCAGCCTTGACAGTAAAAAAAAGAGCCGTCCTTCAACTTCCCCTGAGATGGGAGTTTCCCCTGCTTCATAGGCATGAAGCAGTTGCTCCGAAATCCCAAGTAGATGGGCCAGTTGTGCGGGGGATTTATGAAGCCTGTGACGAAATGCCAGAAACTCAGAAGGTTCCATTATTATAGTCTGCTAGGATTGCGATTTACGTTAAAGCTCAATTTTGAGCCGGACTTGGAACTTTCGATATGTGTTAATACTTTGATATTTTGTCAGCAATGTCCGGTTAGGGTTTATCGTTCAGCTGTAGATCCGAATAAATCTAACCGGACATTGTTAATATTCAGTATAACATTAGATGTAACTGAATGTCACCAGCAAGATCAATAATGTAGATCATTTTGGATTTCGAGAGATCACTCAATCGTTTCCAGGTATAGGGATCGTTAAAACCAGTCAAGTATTTCTTTTGCGAGCGTCGTGTTTCCTTTTCAAGCGACGTGTTTCTTTAACGCTAATGAGAATCACTCGACTAATGAGAAACACTCGACTAATGGGAAGTCCTTGACGAATTTTTTAGCCGACCCATAGCTCTTTTGATTTATTTATGATATTCAACATTTACAGTCGGATCAGCCAATATTGACTAATTGATAAGTCTTGCTCCGGTTGCCATGACCGAAACGAACTATAATAACAAGGAGGGCGAACGTGAAAAACCAAGAGAACTATTTTGATGGCATCAATGGGACGAAGCTATATTATCAGACCTGGACCCCGGATGATCCCAAAGGTCTGGTCATGGTCATTCATGGATATGCCGAACATTCCGGGCGTTATCGGAACGTGGTGGATACGCTGGTACCAGACGGATACACTGTGTGGGCCTTGGATCACAGGGGGCATGGTAAATCTGAAGGGAGAAGGTGTTATGTGAATCGGTTTACCGATTTTTTGGAGGATGTGGAGATATTTGAAAAAATTGCCAGGGGGGCTCATCCGAAACTACCGGTGCATGTTGTCGGTCATTCCATGGGTTCTCTGATCGCCAACCATTACGTAGCCAGTCGCGAGATACAGAATTATAAATCGTTGACGCTTTCCGGTACCGGAGCAGCTCCCGGGCCCGCGGTTAACGCCTTTCTTCTGCTTATTTCCAAGATTCTATCGGCCGTTGCCCCAAAATTGTCCCTGGCAAATGGATTGGATCCAAACTTCATCAGCAATGATAAAAAGGTCGTTGAGGCTTATGTGAATGATCCACTGGTAGAAAACAAAATTACTGCCCGTCTGGGAGGCGAGATGATGGGGGTGTATCTTTCCAAAATGATTCCGGTGGCAGCGCAGCTTCAGATTCCAACGATGATGCAACTTGGGGCAGAAGATGAGACGTTCCATCCCGATAGCTGGGACAGGCTATTTGATGCCATCGCAGTGGAGGATAAAGCTTTTAAGAAATATGAAGGTTGCAGGCACGAAATATACAATGAAATCAAAAAAGAGGTGCCCCTGGGAGATCTGAAGGATTGGCTCAATAAACATAATTGAACGGCGTGGAAGCAGGCTGGAAAATTCCCCCGCTCCCTTTTTGCATCAATTAGCAGACAGTTCAGGGCTTTTACATTGCTTCAATCGTGCCTCCCTTTCCGCGATTGTCTTTTGCAGGTGTGCCCCAGAGAGTTCGGTGGCAACCGGTTTCGTGAAGGAGCTACTTGGGGCGAATTTGCGTAAGGCCAGGGTTTCAGCGTCAGTGGCCTTGGGACATTCACTCAAGGGGTCTGCCACCTTCAAATCCCAGGGGTTTAAGGCTTTCACTTCATCCAATGTTACACCTGGAAACAGGGCATCCAGATACATCTCTTTGCTGACCGGGTCAAACTTGAAGATGCCGTGGGGCGTGATCAGGACTTTCGGACCGGAGCCCTTTGGATAGTATCCTTTATTTTCGCGCTCGTCCCCTCCGTTGAAATAGCCGGGAGAAGTGAAATAGGGCAGCTTTCTGCGATAGTAGATTTAAACGATAACCACACTGATTCGTTAATAACTACCCATTTTCTGCTTGAAGTCGAAACAGTTAAATCCGCGAAACGTGGTAAATGGAAGGACTATATCGTGAGTAGTGTGCGCGTTTCCAGCAAGTATCGGGAGTGTGTTCTTTGTCAGGAGCTTATAAGACTTTTTCAGGCTTTTCGGTGAGAGACACTTCAGGTTGATGTCAGCGTCTAAAATTGCACGCTGACATAATGGGATTTGTTACCACTTTTTTAACTGTTGAAATAACTCCTGGCGCCTGGCGAGAACATGCTATGTTAATCCCTCGGACGCTCTATTTCTCAATTCAGACCGCCGGTTCCCCGAATAAACCCGTCCGAGATTGTACCGGTATCTGAGCGCTGGTTTTTTTCAGAGTAATGATCTCCTGGGGGACAATTGACCGCGCAAACCCCACAGCCAATGCAGAAGTCCCGATTGATCATGATTCTCTCGCCGGCATCATCCTCACCCAGGCTCATGACTTCGATAGGACACATATCCACACAGGTTTCACAAAGGTCACACTCGTCATTGTTGATCATGGGTTCAAAATTGGTTCTCGCAGCTCCACCTTTATATCCCAGATCTTTTATCGATTGCAGCGCACCGCAGCAACAAGAGCAGCAGTTTCAGATAAAGGATGATGGCGCCTGCATGTTCATGGTTGAATGAACCAATCCCGCTTTCGCGGCTTTCTTCAGCAATACCATCGTCTCATCATAATTCAGGAGCTTACCATACCCGGACTCAGCAACGGCCTTAGCGCTAGGGCCGGTTGAGAGGCAGAAGTCTTCATCGGTTCGCTGGCAGGGCTCTCCGGCTAGTTCCGCCATATTTCTGCAGGAGCATTTCATGACCGCAAATGTATCATAGGCCGCCAGATATTCCCCAAGAATCTCGAAGGGCAGGATCTGTTTCTCCGTTGTGACGGTTTCATTGATTTTGAGTGTTTTCGTCACCGGTTCAATTGCCGGTACAAATCGCCATGCAGCCTCGTTTGTAAAATCAGGAGTATTCTTCAGGGGCCAATCCATACCCGGCGTGAAGCCAATTTTCAACAAGGCGCGATGGGCTTCCGCCACCCGTTTCATTTTCTGGGGTTCATCAATGTTGATGGTAAAATAGTCCTCAAATACCCCTGGTAAATAGGCCAGCATATGGTAATCCGTTGTCCCTTCTTGCCTCATCTTTCCTTTCCGGACCATGTCCCTCAGCATATCGTGCAACTTTTTTTCAGGCAGGCTGGAAATTTCCATGATCTTTTCAAAACTCACTTTCCCCCTGAATTCCTTAAAACATGTTGCCACCAGTGTTGCCTCCTCCTCCGAGTAAAGATTGGTCAGCAGTTTGTCGGTGAGCTTATGTTTGGGTAAAGTAATAAATCCTTTTGGACTGAGTAGTACTCTCAGCTTTTCATAGATCTCTTCCATTTCTGGCATAGCTTTCCCCTTCAGGATGATTCCTGCTTATCTAATCGTCAAATATCGACCCCAAATTGCAGACACTCAGAACGTATCTTCTTATCAGAATGTATGTTAAAAAGAGACTGACCTTATGACTCAAATATCACACACCCAATATCTTGTCGAGCAGGGGTTCAAAACATAGCTATTAATAAAAGCGCAAGGTGCTCTAGGGAGTGTGTTCCGGTCCGTCTGAACTTTTTTAGGTGTGTTTAGTTTCAGACATGCGTGTAAAGAATTTGATCCAGATAAAAAAATTAACAATGACGATTTCAATTTTATCTTGGAAACGGCCCGGTTATCACCCAGTTCTTTTGGCATCGAACCCTGGGAGTTTATCGTCGTCCAGAATCCCGCAACTCAGGCGTTCTGAACTTATATTGCATTGGGCAATATGCTAACAACCGCCGCAATGATTGGCATAGATAGTTGTCCGATAGAGGGATTTCAGAAAAAAGAAACCGAGGCGGTTCTGGCTCAATCCTGTGAAGTGGATCTTGAAAAATACGGTATTTCTTACATGGTGACCTTTGGCTATCGAATGAACCCGCCCAAGTCGAAAACCAGACAAGACGCGAAAGATATTATTCGTTGGGTATAAGGAAATGTGTCTCACTTTTTCCCCGCAGTAGACGGTTTTAAAGGACTGGGTGCTGCAGAAAAAGGAGAGATGGTCCTTGACTTCTAAAAAGGGAGTTCTTATTATCGGGTTTAATCATTGAACAACTGGCATGGGACAGATCACCGAATTGTTTTTTTAAGAGAAAATTTTAAAAAAGGACAATATGATCGTAAAAAACTGGATGACAAAAGAAGTCATAACGGCTGATATTAATCACTCTCTGCAGACCGCAATGAAATTAATTACCAAGAATCATATTGGTTCTTTGCCTGTGATGAAAAAAGGAAAGATGGTCGGGATGGTCAGCGCTGAAGATATTAGAAGAGCGCTCATTACTTCAGCTACCACGGGAGAGATTCAAACAACAGGGGCTATTGAACTGACAAAGGTTAGCGAAATCATGAAGGAAAATATGGTTCTGGTGTCCCTTTTCAGTACCCTGGATGAAGTAGCAGAACTTTTCATCAGAAATAACATTTCCGGTGCGCCGGTGATGGATGAAAACGGAGATGTGGCCGGAATTATTACAAAGACAGATATATGTCAGGCATTAATCTCATTAGCCGGAAGAACAAACCGGGAATTTGATTTTGGGTTTCAGGTGGAAGACAGTGCGGGATCCATCAAGGTCATTACTGATATTATTCGATCGCTGGGCGGACGTATCGCCAGTATTCTGATATCTTACGATGAAGTTCCAGATGGATTTCGAAATGTGTTTATCAGGGTCTACCAAATAGAAAGAGCAAACCTTGATAAGCTAAAGAGCAAACTCATACCAGCCGCTACGATGCTCTATATGTTCGATTACGAGAAGCCATCCAGGCAGATATTTTAGCAACTATCCCGTATTCGCCCCGCCAAGGGGATTATAATCCCCTCGACTCAGGCAGTGGGGGTATTCAGACCCCCACTGCCTTATTGCATTAAGCCCTGCATTAGAATGACAGCCACCAGCGCTAAAATCGCGTAAAATTCCGGAAAGGCCGCCAGGATCATGGTGTTCCCAAAAACACTGTGACCGCTACCCATGGCCGTAATACCACTGGCGCATACTTTCCCCTGGAAAATA
>Ga0075122_10000541_pt1 | contig 29527 bp, 29 predicted proteins | sample AntAceMetag02UKB_FD_69790 | JGI IMG/M metagenome (GOLD analysis project Ga0075122, IMG submission 69790) | Saline lake microbial communities from Ace Lake, Antarctica - Antarctic Ace Lake Metagenome 02UKB | ecosystem: Environmental > Aquatic > Non-marine Saline and Alkaline > Saline | place...
AAAAACGGAACCCGACTAAACTGGGCCTAATTTTTTTTGGAAACGACGAGGAACAATCTGTTGCACACTCGCCGGCCAAACCCGCTCGTTCAGAAAAACAATTTTCGGAGCGGACTCATCCTTTCATCAGGAAATAAGTGATTACGACTGCGGACAATGCTCGAAAAAATTGAATCGGGATATTAAAAATCGGAATCTTTACATGGGAAAGAAGAAGTCCGGCAAAAATGCCATAAAAGAAAAACCCCAGTCCTGTAATTAGAAAAAAAATCGAAATCGATTGACTCATCCGTTTTAATTCCCGGCTGTATGCAATCAAAGCATATGATGTGATGAGACTACCGAATAATCCGACGGTTCTTCTGGTTAAGATTTCCATCTTGAGAAGAAACAAGTCATGAGAAATTCTTTGTGAGCTGACTAAATAGATAATTAAGTAGATAAATAATCCAACCACCAGATAACGAAGCCATTTAATATATTGATTACGATTGATCGAGAATATCACGAAAAGACCAAACAACAGTAGAAAAGTAAATGAAATGAATGCGGTGAAGATTGAAAATGATTTTATTAAAAAAATCTGTTCGTTGCCCAGATATTGATTCTGAACCAGCAGGAATAGTTCTACCCATTCATGGGTTCCATGAATGAATCCGAAAATGGATAACAGCCAAAGGTTCCGGGAAATCTTTAACGTACTGGCCTTCATATCCTTTATGGCGATGGAAGCTCCCAAAAAGAGAAAAGCCAGTCCATAAAAAAAATATAGGATGTAAAAAGCGGTTAAATTGTTGGAAAAGCTGAACACTACCATTTCAAATTCTATTTGAGTGGAGGATAAAATCGGATGATACCCTTAAAATAGCAGTATTTGCCGAAAAAGACCAAGATTAGTCGACTTAATGTATCTCAGGCCCGAAGGAGGACAATAATTCAGGATTTTTTATCCCAGAACTCATCAAGCAGATGTGAAATGATACTACTGATAGGGGCCTCATTCACTTTGGGTTGTGGAGTGCTCAATTTCCCCCTCCTGGATTGCCTTAATCAAACCTTGCACCCTGAATGTGTGGCCTTTTGGGGGATGTGCAGCGAGACATGGGTTTTATTCATCCCCACCGAATCTTTTTTATAATGACCATGTATTGCAGGATGCGCTACTCCCCTTGCTGTTTATGAACAAGGAAAAGACCAGTTTTATATCCGGGGGCCTGTTCCCAGAGAAAAGCATGTGATCAATATGAACCAGGCAGCCTTGGATATTTGCGATTTTATGGAAAGAACCAAACAGGAACGACAGAAAACCGGAGAGCAGAGTTGGGATATCCGCAGCGGCATCCATGCCGGGCTTTTGATGGCGGGCGTGATCGGGAAAAAGAAGTTTGCTTTCGATATCTGGGGAGATACGGTCAATATCGCCTCTCGACTGGAAACTGCCGGAGCGTCGGGGAAGATCAATATCTCAAAAGCGGCTTATGAGGCCGTTCAGGGTGTCTTTGCTTGCGAATACCGAGGGAAAATTGCGATCAAAAACCACGGTGAAATTGATATGTATTTTGTTGTTCAAAAAAAATAATCACGCCAGCAGCATTTTGTCATTGGCGAGTTCTTCGCCTTGAACCTCATAAAATTTGGACAGTAGGTCGTTGACGGTCAAATTGCTTTTCTCTTTGTCTCTGGCGTCAAAAATAATCCTGCCCTGGTGCAGCATAATCAGTCTGTTGCCAAGTTGAATGGCATGTTTCATCTGATGGGTGACCATGAGAGTGGTCAGTTTCTTCTGGGTCACGATTTCCTGTGTCAGATCGAGTACCTGTTGTGCTGTTTTCGGATCAAGGGCCGCAAGATGCTCATCCAGGAGCAGGACTTCCGGTTTGACCAGGGTTGCCATCAGCATGGTCAAAGCCTGTCTCTGCCCTCCTGAAAGTAGTCCTGCTGTATCCTGCAAGCGGTCTTCCAGACCGAGACCCAACTGCTGCAGTTCCTGCCTGAAAAAGTCGCGGTCTCTGGATTTGACCCCAAAACCCAAGCCTCGCTTCCTACCCCGTTTAAATGCCAGGGCCAGATTTTGCTCAAGACTGGCATGGGCACAGGTGCCTAACAACGGATCCTGAAAGACACGGGCAATCAACAGCGCTCTTTTAAACTCCGGCCACTGGGTGATATTTTGATTCCCGATTTGAATGGTTCCGCTTTCGATGGGATAGGTTCCCGCAATACAGTTTAACAAACTCGATTTGCCGGCTCCGTTGGAACCGATAATGGTGATGAAATCACCTTCCTCAACCTGAAGAGAAATATCATCAATAGCCAGGATTTCGTTGACGCTGCCTTGATGAAAAATTTTTGTCATGCTTGATAGTGTAATCATACTTTTTTCAACTTTTTCTTAATTGTCGGCGCGGTTAAGGCGATGATCACCAGTAGGGCTGTAATTAAATTCAGATCACTGGGACTGACTGAAAATTTTCCCATTTCTACTCCGAGGGCCAGTGCGATGGCCAAACGGTAGATAACAGAACCAACCAACACGGCGATGATTGCCCGGGGGATGGTTTTGTCACCAAAAACAGTCTCACCGACAATAACCGAGGCCAGCCCGGCGACGATCGTGCCTACGCCCATATTCACATCAGCCGCTCCCTGATTTTGTGCGATCAGTGAACCCGCCAGAGCCACCAAGGCGTTTGACAATCCGACCCCCAGGATAATGATGGTGTGGGTATTGACTCCCTGGGCCGTGATCATCTGAGGATTATCCCCCGTGGCCAGCAGGGAAAGTCCAATTTCTGTGAACAGAAACCAGATGACAAGGACAACAATCAGGGCGGCAAATGCAATAAAAAATACGGTTGAGGCAAGGTGACCCGGAACGCCAAGATTGATCAATGGGTCAAAGACCGTTTCAGTGGCCAACAGGGAGATGTTGGGGCCATCCATAATTCTGATGTTGATCGAATATAGTGCGATCATAGTCAGAATCGAGGCCAGGAGATGCAGAACTTTTAATTTGGTATTGAGGATAGCGGTTACCGTTCCAGCCAAAAAACCACCAAAGCCGGCGAGTAGTAGAGCCATGAAAGGATTGATCCCGCTTGTCAGGGCTAATGCGGTGATGGATGCGCCAAGGGGCAGACTCCCATCTACGGTGAGATCCGGGAAATCAAGAATTCTGAAGGTTAAATAAACCCCGATTGCCATGATCCCGTAAACCAGACCTTGTTCCAATGCGCCAAGTGCGGCATACCAGGTCATAATATGTTTAGTAAGGGTTAGTAGTGATATCCCTTCGCCGTGTGGCCACGAAGGGATAAAGTCGCTTAACTTCCTTCAAGTATAGCCGGAAGTATGTCTCTAACACAATGTTTTCAAGAACTGTCAGGGCTATTTGATTACTTTATCCGCTTTTTGAATCAGGGATTGGGGCACTGTGACACCCATTGCTTTTGCTGCTTTTAAATTCAAATGCAGTAATAGTTGATCCTGGGTCTCCACCGGAGTTGTGGCGGGATCTGCCCCCTGCAGAATTTTTTTGGCCATCAGACCGGTTTGGTAGCCATGTTTATAATAATCGAACCCCATGGCAGCAACGGCACCTCTGGGGACAGAAGCGACGTCAGCCGCAAAGATCGGTAACTTGTTTTGCCTGCCCACCTTGACTGCAGACTCAAAGGCAGAAACAACCGTATTATCCGTAGGGATGTATACTGCTTCAGCTCTGCCCACCAGACTTTTGGCGGCCTGGTATACCTCACTTGACTTGGAGGCGGTCGCTTCTATAACCCGAAAACCCATTTCGGAACCGGTCTCCTTGATCATATTAACCAGTACTTTCGAATTGGCTTCCCCGGAATTGTATATGACGCCCAGTTTTTTAAGATTTGGATAAAAAGTTTTCATCATCGTCATATGCTTTTTAATAGGCAACATGTCTGAAACCCCAGTGATATTTTTGCCGGGTTTGTTCCAGCTCTTCACCAATCCGGCTGAGACAGGGTCTGTGACTGCGGAGAAAAGCAGGGTTCGCTGCAGGTGTGTGGGGGCTTTCTTCAATGCCTGTGCGCACGCTTGAGCGGTGGGTGTGGCGATGGCCAGAATCAGGTCGGGTTTTTCGCCTAAAATCTGCTGGGCGATCTGAGAGGCGGTACCCATATTTGCCTGGGCATTATGCACTTTGTATTCTACGTCCAGGTTTTGTGCTTTCAGAGAAGCTTGGAATCCTTTTAAAACGGCATCCAATGCTGGATGCTCAACAAACTGGTTGACCGAGATACGATAGGTTCTGGCCTGAACACTGGCCGAAAGACAAAGGCTTAATACGATCAGTGCTGCAAATAGTTTTTTCATTTTTCCCTCTTAGATAATTAACGTTTCTATTGAAAAGAACACGCAAGTTGTAAAAACCCGCGAAACTCTTTTTTATCAAGAACTGGAACTGGAAAGGTTCTAGATTTTTACAAAAAAGGAGAAAAGGCAATTTAATTTTAATGGAATATCTGATCCTGCTTAATATAGTATCTGTTTCAAGTATCCATCTAAACCTCTTCATCCTGGAATCTCTTTTTTTCTCCAGGCTTACTGAAATGTCTTGAAGGCTCTTTTGACGTCATCTGTATAGAATTGATCGTCTTTCATTGTGCTCCTTATTACTGTTGGCGTTTTGTATGAGATTGGATTGTGGGGGCTATTTCAATGTTTGGTAAGCATTGATCTCCAGAATATCGCATCCAGTTGAAAAGCCTGCTGGCGGAATTCCCAAAGCTTGAATCAGTCGGGCCCAGTAGTTGACTTGTGCGATAGTCGACGCCAGGATCACAATCTCTCTTTCATCAAAAGCAATTCTCAGTTTTCTGATGAACGGTTCTGAAAAAACGATGGGGGTTTGAGAAATCAGGCGTACATATTCCAGGGCGGTCTTTTCCCTTTCATTCAGAGAATCAACGTCGGTATACGGTTTAATATTTCTCAGCGCCAGAATTTCCTCTTCAGATATCCCTTGACCAGCATAATCAAGCCCATTCATATCGATACAAAAGGGACAGGAGACGATGAATGATGTCTGTATCCGCACCAGTTTTAAGAGACGTTGGGAGATGGTTTTATCTTTGTGAACCACCAGTGCTTCCAGAACACCGGAGCCGAGGGCGGTTTTGGGGACCCATGAGAGGAGACGGGCTGGAAGCATTTTCTTGCCGGTGCTTTTTTCGGCAAACCAGATTCCCAATCTTAATAATAGTGGAATGCGGTGAGGTGGCTTAATGTATCCGTCCATCTTGCTTCAGCCCAGGCCGACATAAAAGGTAATGCTGCTGAGTGTTTTTTCCATAAATTGGGCGGCTGTACTGATGAACCAGGGTAGAAACAGGATTAGTAAAACCACGACCCCGACCATTTTGGGGATGATCGCCAGAGTCATTTCCTGGATCTGGGTTACTGCCTGAAAAATTGAAACCGCCAATCCGAGCACCAGGGCTGTGATCAGTAATGGGGCTGCCAGTTTGACAGCAGTGGTGATGGCTTCAGTTGCAAATGAAACGACAAATTCAGGTGTCATTTTTTAACTCCTTCGCTGATATTTAACGCCTAAAGGTAATGTGTTTATCGAGCTTATTGACTATTTCCCCGATATTTTTCTGACCTGTGGTTTATCCGGTAAAGCTTTTTACCAGGGATGCGGTGATGAGATACCATCCATCAACCAGCACAAACAGCATGATTTTAAACGGTAACGATATCATAATAGGTGGCAGCATCATCATACCCATCGACATCAAGACCGAAGATACCACCATGTCAATGACCAGAAACGGGATATAGATTATAAATCCCATCTGAAAAGCGGTTTTCAACTCGCTAATCACAAACGCCGGGATAACCACCCATATAGGAACTTCGTTGAAATCTTTAGGTTTTTTAAGTTTTGCGATCCGGATGAAAAGAGCCAGATCCTTTTCACGGGTGAAGTTCCCCATCCATTTTTTGATGGGTTTTCCAGCTCTCTCGAAAGCAACTTCCTGCCCGATCTGTTTGTCGAAGTAGGGTTTCAAGGCCTGATCGTAGACCTGTGTCCAGGGATTGGCCATGATAAAGAATGTCAGAAACATGGCAAAGCCCAGCAGAACCTGATTAGGAGGGGATTGCTGTGTTCCCAGAGCGTTACGGATAAAAGAGAGGACGATGATGATCCGGGTGAACGACGTGGTCATAATCAGGATAGCTGGCGCCAGAGATAAAATCGTCAGCATCGCAATGATCTGTAGGGTCGATGCGACTTGATCCGGGTTCGATGATTGTCCGATTTCCAGGTTGAAGCTCGGAATCGGAACGGTCTGTGCGGTTGCGCTGGACCCCATCAGCATTCCCAGAGTCATGAAAACAGCAATTTGAATAATCCAGTTCGATTTCATATTTCAGCCGGTGACTGAATGTGTGAAGAGGGTTTGGCTCTGGCTCAGGTTATTATAATGCTGGTTTTAAGACTATCGTGCTTTGCAGTGATTTACAATGGATAAATTGTAAATGTTGGTTCGGTTTGAAATTATCAGCGTTGTACTGGGAAAATGATGGCATTGAACCGATGAATGAAGTCTTTGATAAACTTTTGTTTTTTCGTGTACAGATCCCAGTCTGTTTTTTTCCGCAATTGATCTGCAAGCACTCCCATTTTAACATCATACGACTTGCGGGTAGTTTCCATAACCTGTGTATGCGTGACATAAAGCGCCTTCCTTCCCGCTGCAGGTGTGCTACGCATCTTGGTCTGATATTCACGCGCCATTCGTTGTTTTCGGTCTCGCCACTCTTTGTCCAATGAGAAGTAGGCTTTTGCGGCATCTTCTATTGAGCGATCTTCACTTCTATTTGCTTTTTGTATATTGAGGTGAAAATAGGGATTTTTTGCCAGCAGTTGTGTCAGGAAAGCACCATAGCGCTGTCTTTCACTAACTGAATACTGTTTTTCGCGGCGGCTTTTTTTGGCGGTTCTAAAAAAGAGATTGATCAGTTTTTCGCTCCATTGGAAGGTCAATTTTCCTGGCTGGCTGGTGATCTTCAACGGCTCTTCCATGGGAAGGTACTGAACGAGGACGCCATTGGCATTCAGGCTCTCGATCAGTTGTTGTGAATAAGCTTGTTTTTTTAAAAAAAGTTCAAATTGGTCTTTGAAAAGTAGTGGATCATTGGTTTGAAAGGACAGGTTCATCAGCAGATCAATCGTGGGTCGATGGTATCGGTCGTGTTGTTGAGCAACCAGTCCAAGCTGCCGGGCTCTCTCCGTATCGCCACTCAGAGCTGCGTGCAATGATTTTTTATATTCCAGATCCCGATAGCGTGGAATGATGCGTTCAATCGTATTGAGAGTGTTTTTTAAGCCATCGAGTTTACGATATTTAAGTTGCAGGCGGGAGAGGTGATCCAGCGCATAAATATCCGGTGAAAGCTTAACCAACCGCTCGATTTTACTGGCCTGCACATAAGATAGCGGCTGTTTAGAAATTTTGGCAAATTGGTATTGACCCGCAGCCCAGGGTAGAAAAAGAACCCAGATGAGTATCAGAACTACCAAAGTCGGTAGTCCGGATACTATTCTGTTCCACAGTGTGGGAGTATTTTGTCCCGATAGGGTTGCTCCGCTGCGAAGATGATTGAGAATCAAGGTCAGAGCGATCAATGTAAAAATGGGCAGCTTCATGACCATCATCCGAGGTGCAACCGAAAAGCTGCCATGGATGTGATAGGCCAGCATTCCGCCGGCAATCCCGATCCCGAGTTTTTGCTGAGTGGTACTCGTGTCAGGGTTTCTCAGTAACCGGACCAGTATGTAGATCAAGTAAATCCAGAAGATGATAAATGCGATCAGGCCGATGAATCCGCTCTCCTGCAGGTATTCCAATATTTCGGAGTGGACGTGGTTGTAACTATGTTCAGAGTGGAACAATCTCGCATCTGGATCGACAAAGGAAAAAAACAGGTTATATGAGCTCCCCAGCCCAAAACCAACCAGAGGAGAAGCTTTAAGAGAGCTGACGGCGGTGTCCCAGGGTAGAAGGCGCCCTACCCAGGCCTGGATCGTCAGAAGTCGTGCAAATCGGGATCCCTCAAACGTGTCAGGATAGATGAGGATAATTGTCAGCAGGCAGGCAATAAAAACAGTCCCGATCCCATACAGAATCAGGATCCTCTTCCGCCATTTTTGTATGGCAAAAAAACGGATGTAAAGAAAACTAACCAGTACCAGGCTGATTAAAAATGCGGCTATTGCTGCTCTGGTTTGTGCGAGCAGCAGGCTTAAACCACCGCATACAAAAGCGATCGTATAGAACTGATAGGTTCGAGTAAACGTTGCTTTGGAGTCGGATTTTCTACTTGAGTCAAACAGTGTTTCAGGGATGGCCAGGACCAGTAGGGTTGGCAACAGGGTAATCAAGAATCCGGAAAAGTAATTTCTATGCCCAAAGGTTGCTTTAACCATCTGCACAGGTTCGTTCCAGGCCGATGGATGGAAACCGGTTTTTTCAAGTATGGACCAGCAGCCATTGTAAATTACTGTGATGCCGATAAAGAACAGCAGGAGCCCTAAATCTTTTTCCTGTCTGACATTCCGATATAAATAGACCACCCATAAAAAAAGGACCAGGTTTGATGCCAGTTCATAGCGAAAATTGTAATTGAAATTCCATTGATGCAGTATCAATCCGGGAAAAGTCGCAAGCAGAGGGATGGCCATCAATCCCCAGATTCTCCAGGGGATCCGGGCATTTGTCGTCGTAGGGAAGACGGGGAGATTGCGGAACGCTAAAAAAGCAACACCCAGGATGACCAGTACGATTTTGTAACTGTTTACATGGTAGAACATGTAGGATGTTGATGTGTTTACGAGCAGGAAGATCAGGCCTGGAACGAGAAGCGGTGCGGAAATCCAATCTTTTATTGGGGTCAGTTTCATATTAGTGCAAGGGATAGATCCTTTGAATTTGGTGTTGCATTCCTGTTTATCGGGAATGATCCATTTAGGCAACCCCCCAAAAGTTTTTTCAAATATTTCATGTTTTTTGCATTTACTACTCAAACGAAATATAATGGGGCTAAAACTCAATTGTTAACTACCAATAAGCTGATTTTATAAATATTAAAATAACACCACCAAAAATGAAACAACGTGGACTGAGCTTTTCTGGGCGACTACTATGTGAAATGAGGCTGGTTATGTGCACTTGTTGCTGCGCTATAACAAATCTTCACTCACCTTTTGATTGTAAAAGGTCACCATTTAAATAAAATGAAAAGTCAGGGTGAGAAAAGCGATGATCCTGATACAGGGACAGTTATTTTTAGATAGCGGGTATCTTACACACTGAGAGTTTGATCACTGTAGCATCTGTGTCCGACGGGCCCGATTATGGGTAGTGTTCAGGATGATACTGCCGTTGACGGCATTAGAAGAAAGATATTCCGGTATTGATCATTTATTGTAAGGATTGTTTTGAATAGTGCAGTTTTCCAACTTCTTTATCAGTTTGAAGGAGCGATCACCGAAAAACAGATTAGACAGGTACTGAATTTAAATAGTCGTGGTGAAATTGATCAGCTGCGTCACATCTTAGAGTCCGATAATCGAATAGTCAGCTGCAAAGACTCCTGTTGGACGTGTGCACCTCTGGAAATGCTTGTTGAAGATCGACCCATTTCCGAAATCGAGTTTGTGATCACTGATTTGGAGACAACCGGTTCCATAAAAGGGAAAGACAGAATTATCGAGATAGCGGCTCTAAAAGTAAAGAACGGTCAAGTAATTGATAAATTTGAGTCACTGGTTAACCCACAGAAAAAAATATCCTGGCAGATCGTCAAACTAACGAAGATTAATAATGAAACAGTTGCCAATGCGCCAATGATCGAAGAGGTTTTACCCCAGTTTACTCAATTTGCTGAAAATGGAATTTTTGTCGCCCATAACTCCCTGTTCGATTACGCTTTCATCATGTCGGAATTGGAGCGCCTTAACCTGAATATGCTTAACCCGCAGATTGAAATCTGTACGTTTCGGCTGGCCAGAAAACTATTGCCAAATGTCAGAGCCCTTGGCATTAGCGGGTTGTGCATTTATTTCGATTATGAGATGGAAAACCGGCACCGGGCGATGTCCGATGTGCTGGCAACAAAGTTTTTTTTAGATCGCTTTTTGCAGCAACTGGAAAAGATGGATATTAAGACGCTTTACCAGCTGCTAGAGTTTCAGAAGGATCGTCTGACGAAAAAAGAGTTGATCAAACGTATCAAACGCTTGCGTAAAAAACGCTCCAAAGAGACGATCACAAAAGTGGCTATTCCGAACTGAATAGTGGCAAAATGATTCTCTGACTTTGAATAAAGAATAATAGCCTGAGAATGTAGTGGTCTTGGGCGAATGCCTTACTATTTTCAAACCAATCTGTTTCCGATGCCAGAACAAACATTGTCATCTACTCATCAGCAACTCATACAGAGACTGGCTCAATCCGGGAATCTTTCCGTGGATAGTCTGATCGAATATTGGAACTCAGCGGTGTTAAAACAATCAACTTTCCGGGAGCATCTCCTCAAGGTCGGAATTATCAGCGAAAAACTGTTCCAGGAAGCTGTCAGTGATATTATTGGACTCCCGTTTGTGGATCAGCTACCCCAACTGATGCCGAATTTTCAGAACGCTTTTACTCAGGCAGTTCCGATTCGTTTTGCAAAAAAGTATCTGTTTTACCCTTATGAATTTGATGATCAGCATTTGGCATTTGCAGTGATTCATCCCTGGCCAAGGGACATATATGAAGAAGCTGCCAGAGCGCTGAATCGGCAGTCATTCTCATTGGTGGTTTCCACCGAGAAGGTAATTCTGGAAGCGATCAATCTGAGTTATGACCGAAATTCAAGCTCGGCTGAAGAAGCGGCGGAGGTTCTGGAGGATGACGCTGATCTGGCGTATCTGGACTATTTCTCAGCAGATGAAACCGAGGATTTGCTGGATGCAGAAGATGAGGAGCCGATTAAAAAGCTGATGAATACCATCCTGGTTCAATCTGTCAGGGACCAGAGTTCGGATATTCATATTGATCCCAGTCCTAAAGAGACTATCGTTCGTAACCGAATTGATGGCATACTGCATAAAATAACGACGGTACCAAAAGCGGGTCATATTCCACTGGTCAATAGAGTTAAAGTGATGGCCGGCCTTGATATTTCAGCTAAAAACAAACCCCAGGATGGCCGGACGATGATTATCCATGCCGGTCGCAAAATTGATATCAGGGTCTCGACCATTCCGACTGTTCATGGTGAACAGGCTGTTTTGCGTCTCTTGAACCAGAGTCAGGGGATCATTCCCCTTAAGGATCTTGGTATGGCAGAAGATATCGCGGAACAAGTGGAAAACCTGGTTCGTCAACCCCATGGTATTATCCTGGTGACGGGACCAACCGGGTCTGGAAAAACAACGACCCTTTATTCCGCCCTGAATCGGATCAACGCCAACGAAAAAAATATTGTTACCATCGAAGACCCGGTCGAGTATCGAATTAACAACTATGGCCAGATGCAGGTCAACGAAAAAGTCGGGGTCACCTTTGCCAAAGGCCTGAGAGCAATGCTGAGACAGGATCCTGATGTGATCATGATAGGGGAAATGAGAGACACAGAGACGGCGCAGATTGCCATTCAGGCATCTCTGACAGGTCATCTGGTTTTAAGTACGATTCATACCAATGAAGCAGCAGCGACCGTTATTCGCCTGATTGATATGGGAATTGAACCCTATCTGGTTACCAGTACCGTTACAGCCGTTTTGGCTCAGAGGTTGGTTCGGAAAATATGCAGCCACTGTAAAACTTCATATACCATCAGTCAGGATGAGCTTCAGAAACGGGGTTTTAGTAGCGAGCTCCTGGAAACTAATTTTTCAGGGATGCTCTGGAAAGGCGAGGGCTGTCATCACTGTCTGCAGACTGGATATCAGGGCCGGATCGGTGTTTTCGAGCTGTTGCTGATGAATGATGAAATCCGTAAGGAAGTTAATAAATCGACTGATGCCGGAGCAGTGAAGCAAGCAGCTCTGTCAACAGGGATGAAGGGTTTAAAATATGATGTTTGTCACAAGGTCCTGAAAGGTGAAACAACGATTGAAGAGATGTTACGGGTTGTCATTTCGGAATCGGGATATTCATAACGGCTGTCTGTTGTTCCTGTGGAGCCATATTTCGGTTTTAGATGGGTTGTAAAGGTAGTTGAATACTGATAGTTGTTGTTCAACGGACAACGGACAACGGACCGAAGAATAGCAAATAAAAAATCGAGGAAAAATGTTAAGTCGAAAACTACAAGAATCCACCATGCCAGCGTATAATTTTCGCTTGATGTCTAAAGCGTTACTCGTAGTAGTATTTGTTATTGTGTCTAGTGTTGCCCTGTTAAATTTCTTTTTTCTGGATAAAATTGCTGCGACTAATATTCGGCAGATTAAGGAAATGGCCGAAACCACATCGGTGATTGTGTCGGATTTGGCTCTGAGTAGTTTTTACAGCAGGGATAAAACACAAATCATCAATGCGCTGGAAACAGTTGCAAAGGAAGATATTAGTCATGAATCGGGTTTATTGCAGATTTCAGTCATCCTGTTCCCGAGTGGCGTCTATTATGCGTCAACAAACAAAGCGTTTCAAAATAAGAAAGCGGGTCGAACCCTGCTGAAGAAAATTGAACAGAACGGCGCAAAACAGACTGTGGCGGAGCTGTTGAACTATGAGACCAATAACCGCTCTATGACTGTTTTGCAGTTCCTGAGAAACATCATTGTCACTCAGGATGGGGAAGAAAAAAGGATTGCCACTATACAGGTGTTGTTCGATTTTAACAAAATACTAAAAAAATCAAGAGAGACTCTGTTCCTTTTGGGTGGCTTGATTCTGTTGTTGTGTTCTTTACTGATCTGCGTCCTTTATCTCCCGATTTCGAGTTCTTATACGAAACTTTATCAGGGTATGGAAGAGGTCACCGGAAACAATTTCAGTTTTTCTCTGTTGAGTAAGACCAGTGATGAGACCGGTATCCTGTTTGCTGCGTTTAATCGGATGAATCGTCATCTGCGAGATTATTTCAGGAAAGACCAGGACTCTCATATTGAAGCTATACAGGAAGGGGATCAGAGGAAAACCACCTCTTCTGAACATCTGCTGAGAAAAACAGAGATAACCTGTTTGTGTGCCAGAATTCCCGGTGTTCAAGAGGTGATTGAGAAAAGTGCTTCCAGTGCGGTGGACGAATATATCACTGAATTTATCGATCCATTTGAAAAGATGGCTCAGGAATATGGCGGCCAGATAATAAAAATTCTAGGGGACAAGGTTTATACGCTGTTCGAAGGGATAAACAGCATGGATAATTCCGTGAGGATGGCGCTTAAAGTCAACCATAACTGGCAGATTACCAATCACGAGCATAAGGTCCTGGGTCGGGAACTAAAAAACTACGGAATCGGCCTCCATTCAACTGAGAGTGTCGCCGGCTCGCTGAGTCGTATGTCCGGCAGTTATACATTGATAGGTGAGGCCGCCAGTATTGCGGAAAAACTCTGCTCCTATGCTCAGATTGAGGAAATTCTGATCAGCGCCTCGATGATGGATAAAACATCGGGGGCATACCAGCATCAGATCGTCAAACCCATCTCGGCAGAAGATCTGAAGATGAATGAAGACATTATATCCATTACACCTTTGCCCACGGATGGTATCCACGGGAAGACGTCGCTGAATTCCGGATTGACCAACGGTGGTGGAATGGAAACGTCAAGGTCCTCTTTTGAGTCTTCAATAACCGATATGCTGGAAGAGACGCTGATCACCTCTCCTTTAGAACCCTTGAAAAATGAAAATTCATTACATCCAAATGCTGACGATGGCTATTCGGGCTTGGGTGTTTCTGGTGATGCAGTCGGAGATTCTTCTACTTCGCTCTGGGAGAAGTTTGGAGCGGTTAAAAAGGAAGGTAAAAGATAGGTTGCTTTCAGGCTAGGACCTGGATGCGTTAGATAAATGTGTAATGCGCACGTCCAGTGATACCATAGATGATAATACCGGCCAGTTCATGGATGACGAGATTTGTCTTCGCTAATGAAAAACTGGAGGGAAGAAACCTGCGAAAATCATCCTCTTTGTTTGCAGCCCTGTAGTCCACGGGATACACATCCACATCAAGACCCACCTGTTTAAAACAACCCCGGGAACGAACCATATGAAAAGCGGAAGTGATCAGCAGCAGTTTTTTGGCTTTATGCGTTTTAAGTAGTTTGGCGGTCAAGACCGCATTTTCATAAGTGTTGCGTGATGCTTCGTCGATCAGAATCTGTTTCTGATGCAGGCCCCACTGCAGGGAAAAATCCCTGAGTACTTTTGCCTCCGGTTTGTTCTGCTGGTGAAGGGACCCGTCACCGCCTGAAATAATCAGCCTATCCGTTCTGCCTTTTTTGACCATACTGATACCAGCCAGGATCCGATCAACTGCTCCGGAAAACTCAATGCGCTCAACACTACTGTTTCGAGAATCTGTCATGCCGCTGAGCACAATGACAGCATCATAATGGGCTGATAAACGGGATGGTTTTTCTATATGCTCCAGCTTAGACAGGAGGCCGTCGGCGAAATAACCGGTGGAGGAGAGATAGAGTATCACAAAAGTCGGATAGAGAACCAAGCGGGTGGATATTCGCTTGGTGCCTTTCAGCAGGAAAATCAGCAGAAGTGCCAGAATGATAAACAGGGGGTCAATCAAAAATGTGATGATCTTCGAGATGTAAAAAAACATTCAGTCTCTTTGAGTGCGGGTGAAAATTGAGCAAGGTGAAAGCCGCTCAGAATCGGTAGTAACCGCTTAATGCGATGGCGATCCCGCCGAAATCAAGGTTGACGCTGCCATCCGTACCCTGATTGAAGGGGTCATTTGATGTTTTTACACTGTTAGCGGTAACCATGCGAAATTCTGTCACCATCCCTCCCCGATCTCCGAGTTTAATCTGTACTCCGATATTTCGCGAGACTAAAAATCCGAAAAAGTCTGTGGAGAATTTTTGGATTGCAGTGGTGGTTTTGAAATCGCCAAAAATCATGCCCCAACTAATTCCGAAAAAGGGGTGCAGCAGTTCCGTAAACGGGTCCATAAAGAACAGTCTGAGCTTGAAATTGGTCAGGTTTAAGTTCATATTGATGGCGGGTCCGGTAACCACTTCGGCATCGCCCGCGTACACATCTTCAGACGTGGATGTGAAATTCATGAATTCAGCCCCGTAAGCCATTCCGGGCAGATACTGAAAATTCAGCGGAATAATCCTGGTCCAGCCAATATTGAGAAGGCCAGTGGGCGAGTTCCCCCCATTAAAAATGGCATCTCCTGAAAACTGATAGTAAATATTTTCTTTATATCCATAGTTGATCATACCCCAGTTATACTGATCGGTGTAATCGGCGGTGGGTCCCGCTTGAGCGCCATTTGGCTGCCCAGGGCCAACCGGTGCATCGACATAGACATCCTGAGCCATTGCGACCGTGGCCATTGCTATTCCCAGTACTGTTGCAATCAGAATTCTAAAAACCTTTTTTTTCTGCATGTGGCGTTGTTGGTTTTATGCCTGGAATCACAGGAATTGGTTTTACCAGCAGGTATGACTTCTGTCTGGTCGATCTGAAAAAATATTATTCGAGAAATTTACCAATCCGACTAAATCGGTATCCGGAAAAAAGGCTTTGCCCGGGGTCGTGTGACCAATAGATAATCACTCCCTTTCCCTCTGCCGAGCTTTCATCGACGAATCCCCATGAACGACTATCTTTGGAATTTCGTCTATTATCACCCATCGCCCAGAGTTTCCCTTCGGGTACCGTTATCTTGATGTGTTCCGGCAGAGTCATCAGATTTTCATCAAAGTATACGAAATCCGCTTTTTCAACTTCCCCATTAATATACACTGTTTCACCAATAACTTCAACTGTATCACCACCAACGGCAATGATGCGCTTGATGAAATCGATGGACGGATCCTCAGGATAGGGAAAAACCACAATATCATTACGCTGAACCTTCTCCTTGAAAAGTCTGATATCCGTAAACGGAACAACGAATCCATAAGCATGTTTACTGACAAAGAGATGGTCTCCAATCTCGATGGTGTGAACCATCGATCCGGTTGGAACGCGGTAGGGAGCGTAGAGCCAGGTTCGGAATATCATGGCGACGATCAAAGCGAATATCAGTGCTTCAACCCACTCTCTGATGGTTTTATTCTTAATAATTCGTTCCAGATTAATAATTTTCTTCATGCATTACCTTCAATAAATGTCTTTGCAGATTGATGTCAATTCATCAGCTCAGTATAGCGAATATTTATGCTCTTTATCCGAATAAATGCTCAGATGTTTGATTTAAAAAAGTATCCCCTTAAGTTGTTCTGTTTTATGTTGGTCTGAGAAGGAAATCATGCTCAGGATTGTTTTTTGAAATTGAATTGATCGCGGATCGATTTTAGCGCCTCGCTTTTGAAAAGTATGGCGCTGCTGCCGTATAATATAACACCAAAACCGATTAAAAGACTGACATTCAACAAAACAGGCTGTTCAGGCGAAGTCATATATTTTTTAAAGCTCCAGAGTCCGATTAACAGTAGAATGCTCATCATAAAGGTTTTCATCAGTCGCTTCCCTGAAAACAACTGACCGATTCTGCATTTCATTAGTTTATGCAGGTAAAGTACCAGCAGGATAGTTTGCACCATCTGGCTCAGACTATTGGCCCCGGCGATACCCAGATGTGCGGCTGATCTTGAAAAGATCACTGCGGCAACCGTATTGACGATCAGGATCATGGCAGCAATCTGAACGGTTTGCCTGATCCATTTCCCTGCTTGAAAGAGAGTTAGTAATATCCGGTTCCAGGAAATAAAGATTAATCCGAGAATATGATACCGTAATGCACCGGCTGTTAATGACACAGAAGTCGCATCAAAAGCACCCCGGGCAAAAAGCAGGGTGACTATTTCCTCTCCGATCATCAACACGCCAACTGTTGCCGGGAGTGCAATGAAGGCGGTTATTTCGATAATTTGTTGCATGTCGGAGCGGATAGTGTCCAGATGCTGTTCTGCAAAAAGTGTTGAGAAACGGGGCAAAAATACGGTGGTGATGGATATGATAAAAACTCCAATAATCAATTCAAGCAGCCGATTGCTGAAATTCAAAGAGGAAATGGCACCTTCAGCGAGGGTTGATGCGATAAAATTGCTGACAATGATATTGATTTGATAGATACCAGTACCGAAAATCGTGGGAAGTATGAGGGTGATCACCTGTCGGATTTTTGGATCGGCGAGATTGATCCTGGATAAAAGCCGTAGACCGGCCTTTCTGGCTGCGGGCAGCTGAACCGTTAACTGGATAACCCCCCCGAGCAAAACCCCACCTGCAAATCCATATGTTGGATTGGAGAGCCGGGGGGCGAAAAATAGTGCGCAGCCAATGATGGAAATGTTTAGTAATACTGGTGTTAAAGAAGAGATCCAGAATACGGCAAAGGAATTCAGTACACCCTGAAGAATTGCTGCCAGTGAGATGAAAACAATATAAATGAACATGTACCGCGTTAATAATACGGTCAATTGCTGCGGTTCGCTGGTAAAGCCCGGGGCGAAAACATAACGGATCAGCCAGGGGGCGCTGATAATAAACAAGAGGCTGAACAGGATCAGGGCCATGGTGAAGAGCCAGAAGAAATTTTTAGCGAAATCAAAGGCCCTCTTCTCACCTTCTTCATGTAAAATCTCATTGAAAACAGGAATGAAGGCGCTTGACATGGCTCCTTCAGCCGTCATACGGCGGAACAGGTTAGGAATCGTAAAAGCCAGCGTAAACGCATCACTGTAATAGCTGGTACCCAGCAATGCCGCCTTGACGATTTCACGAACCAGACCTAGAATCCGGCTGAAAAGTGTAATCAGACTGACCAGACCAATGGATTTGAAAAGCGTATTGTATTTTGAGCGAATGGGTCGATTCATCTATCAACTAATCCCTTTTCCCGATGTCGTTGTCACCAGTTTGCCGTGCTTGACTCCCTTGGTTCCGATTAATTCATTGGAGATCTTTTTTATCAATGCCGGCTTGCCTTTCACAACGACTACTTCCAGGCAATGATGGGCATCGATATGGACATGAAGCGTCGAAATGATCTGCTTTGTGTGAGCATGCTGATGTTCGATCAGTTTGTCAGACAACTCTCTTGTGTGATGGTCATATACCAGCGTGATCGTACCAAAGGTTTCCTCATTTTCATGTTCCCACTGCTCTTCGACCAGCGTATTGCGAATAAGATCACGAATAGCCTCTGACCGATTAACATAGCCCTTTTTTGAAATTAACTGATCAAAACGTGTCAACAGTCGTTTATCTATTGACATGCCAAATCGAATCGTGTTCATTCCAGTTCCTCTGGGTGTTGTTAGATAGCTAAGCCGGTGAATTTTCCGGTTTTTCTTCCCAATAGGTGTACCTTTTACAGTTCCAATGGTCAATGTCTAGTCTGCGATTTCTCACTTGATTCACCGGCGGCATATGTTCTGTCTCTGAAAAAAAGTACAACATTGACATAACAGTCCTCATTTTTTATGGTTTAGTTGTTACATATTTTATATTTGTGACACGTTTTTGTTGAGATGATACCATATCAAAGCAGAGGTTGGTGGGTGTGATTATCGAATGTGTTGATTTCAGGTAGTGATGAAGCAATGCGCTGCTTGAAAATTTGAATGGGATTAAAATAATGCATATTTCAGAAGGTGTGTTACCGGTTTCTGTGCTTGTCAGCGGTGCTGCGATCGCTGTTACCGGTACTGCCATCGGTTTGAGACGGCTTGATTATGATCGGATTCCGCAGGCAGGTGTCCTGGCAGCGTCGTTTTTTGTGGCATCCCTTATCCATGTTCCTCTGGGTGTTTCAAGCGTACATCTCATACTGAATGGGTTGGTGGGAATGATGCTGGGCTGGGGAGCATTCCCTGTGATCATGATCGCTCTGATTCTACAGGCTGTTTTTTTTCAGTTCGGGGGATTTACGACATTGGGAGTGAATACCGCCATCATGGCGCTACCTGCTGTGGCAGTTTCTTTTATTTTCCATCCATTCAAGCATAAAAAGACTGCGACCGTGTCGATCATCTCTTTTATATGCGGATTTTTGTCAGTCCTGCTCGCGGCCCTGATGATGGGTTTTTCTTTGTTTCTGATGGGTGAGGCGTTTTTCGAAGTGGCGTCATTCGTGGTGATCGCACACATACCAGTCATGATTATTGAAGGTATCATTTCGGTGTTTTGCATCCGTTTTCTAATGAAAGTTCAACCGTCTATGTTGTACAATAATGAGGGAGTAAAAAGTGTACACGATTAACCAGACTGACCCATACCAAATATGGATGAGAGATATATTGGTTCGGGCTCTCTTGGTCATCATTTGCTGTCTGCTTTTCTCAGGCTCTGCTTATGCGCATCGAGTCATGATCTTTGGTTGGGTCGAAGGCGATCGAGTGATGACACAAAGCAAGTTCAGCAGCAACCGGGTTGTGAAAGGCGGTGACATATCAGTCTATGATTCGACAGGGAATCGCATTCTGACTGGTCAAACGGACACACAGGGGGAATATTCTTTTCAAATTCCGGCTCAGGAACAATTGAGAATTGTATTAGTAGCTACGGCCGGACATCAGGCAGAGTGGACGATTACAAAAGAAGAGCTGGAATCTGTTTCACAGATTCATACCCATTCCAATAACGACCAGATACAGAGTCAACCGCAAGAACCTGTGTCCGGAAACTGCCAACAGGAAGTGCGGGAGGCTGCATTTGAAGAGATGCTGGACAGAAAATTGAAACCTATGATGCGACACATTGCTGAATCAAGCCAGACCCACACTTCCCTGCGTGATATTCTCGGTGGTATTGGTTACATCATCGGATTGATGGGATTGGTGGCCTATATGCGATCCCGTCAAAAAGAGAAGCAGGGATGATAGAGTCGTCCTTTGTTGAGGGTAATTCACTGATTCATCGCCTGGACCCCAGATTCAGGGTTGCCGTGGCGATCGGGCTTTCTGTCTTTATCGCAGTTGCTGACCGCTTTCTGACGTTGATGACTTGTCTCTTAGTCTCTTTGACATTGATCGCCTTGTCCCGGTTGGGTGGTATCCGTGTGGCCAAAAGACTGGTGTTGGTAAATGGTATGATTCTGGTTTTCTGGTTGATTCTACCGTTGACAGTCGCTGGGAAAGTGATTTTTAATCTGGGGCCGATAACGCTGACAGAAACAGGCATTGTACTGGCAGCAAGGCTGACGCTTAAGTCAAACGGGATTGTTCTGGTGCTGATTGCTTTGTTGGCGACCTGTCCAGTCACGACCATCGGCTATGCGATGAAGAGTTTATGGATACCCAAAAAAATTGTTTATCTTTTTCTGATGACCTATCGTTATCTTTTTGTTCTGGAGCAGGAGTACCAGAGGCTGATGACCGCTGCAAAAATTCGATGTTTTCGGCCGGGAAACAATCTGCACACATATCGCACGTTTGCCTACCTGATCGGAATGCTTTTTGTTCGGGCCTCTTTAAGGGGGGAACGAGTTTATCAGGCCATGCGCTGTCGTGGTTTTAACGGTCGGTTCCACCTACTTTATGAATTCAATTCATCTCGGATGGACTGGATTTTTCTGACAGCGTTGTCATTGGTAATTTTATTATTAGGGTTTATGGAATGGGGAATAGTCCTGTGATCATCGATTTGAAAGACGTCTGTTATGCCTATCAGGGTGTTGATAATGTGCTGAGTGATATCAATTTTTCTCTGCATCCCGGCGAAAAAGTCGGTTTGATTGGTGGGAATGGGAGTGGAAAATCGACGTTTCTACATCTTATCATCGGTATTTTGCGGGTTCAGTCAGGAGAAATGACGATATTCGGGGAGAAAGTTCACACCGAGCGAGACTTTTTTCGAGTCAGACAAAGGGTCGGTTTGCTGTTTCAAAATTCTGATGATCAGCTTTTTTCGCCGACGGTATTAGAGGATGTTGCTTTTGGTCTTCTGAATCTGGGTAAAAAGCCTGAGGAGGCCTGTGAAATTGCCAGGCAGACATTGACGGATTTAAATCTGATTGGGTTTGAAGATCGGGTGACTCATACCCTATCCGGTGGTGAAAAAAAACTGGTGGCCATGGCCACTATCCTGGCCATGCAACCGGAAATTCTACTTCTGGACGAACCCACATCGGGCCTGGATGAGACCACTAAGAACAGGCTCACTGAAATTTTAAGTAACTTGGCGATCAGCTATATCATTGTCTCCCATGAGTATGAGTTTTTAATTGGTAATACCGCGACCATCTACGGGATGAAAAACGGCGTACTCAAGTACCATGGTGAATCCTCTTCTCTTCACAGTCACTATCACAGTCATCCAGCCGGAGAATTCTCTCATCAGCATGCGAATGGACGATAGGAATTTAGAATATCCATATTTTATCAGCTTGCTAGCTAACTCAGCAATGATTTCCCCCGCCTTCTTCAGCATTTTGAGCACGTCTGTTCTTTCAAGTAATCATCTGCGGTTGACGCTATCGTGTCTCCGGTCAGAATTCACTCCTTTCCTGATTTAAATTAGACTGGAAAGTCACCCGCAACCTCACCGGACATGGCTGAAAAATATTGATCATTAAAATCCCACCTGGTCCATTCCTTTTAACGATAAAATATCTCTGGTTTCGTCCGGTGTTGCGGTCTCCAGCGAGAATGTCTCTATGATTTGCTTAATCTTGGAGACCTGCTGGGCATTGCTCGTCGCGAATTCTTTTTTTCCAATATACAGACTGTCTTCTAGTCCAACCCTGACATTTCCGCCCATCAGAGCACTTTTTGTTGCATAGGGAAGTTGATGTTTTCCCGTAGCCAGTACTGACCAGACATAGTTATCACCAAAAAGCTTATCCGCCGTTTGTTTCATAAAGACCAGGTTTTCAGGCGATGTCCCAATCCCACCCAGTGTGCCGAAAATTGTTTGTACGAATAAAGGAGGCTTAACCAATCCCTTGTCAAGAAAATATGCCAAATTATATAAATGCCCGATATCGTAACACTCGTATTCAAACATGGTTCCATGTTCACCCAGCCTTGAAACGATATTGGCGATGTCTTTAAATGTATTTCGAAATATAAATTCGCTGGTATTTTCCAGATAGGGTTTTTCCCAATCATGTTTCCAGGTTGAGTATTTTTCCGCCATCGGAAAAAGGCCAAAATTCATTGATCCCATGTTTAACGAGCACATTTCTGGTTTTGTAGCCATGGCTGCTTTTAACCGATCTGCCAACTGCATGTTCATGCCACCACCCGTGGTGATATTTAATATGGCACTGCACTGGTCCTTGATTTTCACAAGAATTTGACTATATATGCTCGGATCAGGGGTAGGAACTCCTGTTTTTGGATCTCTGGCATGTATATGTAAAATGGCTGCGCCTGCTTTGACTGCTTCAACTCCCTGCTGTGCGATTTCATCTGGTGTGATGGGGAGATATTTCGACATGGTCGGCGTGTGAACAGCGCCCGTTAATGCACAGCTGATGATCACTTTTCCTGCTTTTTTTGACATATAGATCTCCGAAGGTGTGATCGGGGAAAAGCAAAATATTATTTGTCTTTCCCCCGATCTGGCTGAATCTCTAAAAAAAAGGTATCGCTAAAATTTTATCGTACCCACTTCCGGCAGATGTTTCGTGGTTAAGGTGCATCTTGCTGGGAGAGTGCAGTTTGATCTTTTTTGAGCAAATCCCAAACGTTTTCCACGGCTTTTTGGGTCTCTGCAAGGGAACCCTGGTTATTGATGATATAGTCAGCAAATCCGATTTTTTTATCGATGGGCAGTTGCGCCTTGAGCATATTGGCAGCCTCCTCCTCACTGATGCTATCTCTTTTAGCCAGACGTTTGACCTGCTCTTCATTTGAGATCTGCACAACCATAATTTTGTGAAACATGTATTGCAGATTCAGTTCAACTAAGAGCGGGATAACTACCTGGATGATGACGTCAGGCTGCTTGGCGGAGATTTCATTGACCTGCTTGAAAAACTCTTCATAAATGGCTGGATGAGTGAAGCTTTCAAGTTTTTTTCTTTTTTCAAAATCCTGGAAAACAATTTTGGAAAGTGCTTTTCGGTCGAGAGTGCCATCTTCTTGTACGATCTGTTTTCCAAAAAAGTCGACAACTTCTTTCCAGGCCGGTTTTCCCGGTTCAACCACCTCCCGTGCGATAATATCAAAATCAATAATCGGAGCTCCCAATTCTTTGAACATATTGGCAACTGTGGTTTTTCCCCCTGCAATACCGCCTGTGACACCCAACAACAGGCGATTGTCGTCTCCTCTGATGGTTTTCGCGATATCTTCCAGCTTCATGTATGAGGGAGGGAATGCGGCAGTTATATCTCCTTCGGCGCCGGCAAAACTGATAGGATAACGTACTCCTCGCCGGTAAAGGACTTCCAGTCCATCCAGGGTCTTTTCCATCATATCTGCGGGTATCGCCATCACTAAATCTTCGTCCTGGGTATGTCCATAGCGGCGTTCCCCATAGCAAGGTATGGTTAAAGAGGGTTTTTTTGTCTCGTAACAGCGGGCGATAGCATCTGAACAGGAGGATTCTCCCACACAAAAAAACTGCATAACTTCATAATCTCTAAGTTGAATGGCATTGATTAAAAGTATCATCTGTGCCGGATTGGCATAAATGAGTACGATTTCCGGATCAAACGGGTTGTATACCAGGGGTGCCATCGCAACAGCTTCGTACTTTCCAATTGGCAGATGGGGAATGGACGCTTCATATTTTCTGGCATCTTCCTTTTTTTCAGCCCAGACAATACTGCGAAAAGTGCCGTCCTTAAAAATGTCCGGTGTATCGCGCAAACCCAGGATTGCAGGGCAGGAAGGAAACACAAAGTCATCTACATCAGCACCCACCGTCCAGTCGAAACTCCGCACGAGAGTGATCAACTGGCAGAGTGTTACTTTTTTGCCGGGTCGGCGGACAAATGGTACTTTCTCCAGCTCTTCCTTTTTTTCCAGCATTTTAAAGGCAACAGGAAAGGATTTAAGCCGCAATAAGAGCTCCATTCTTCTGACAATTTTTTCCCAATCAGTGTTCGTATTCATCTTCCGTACTCCTTTGTTCAGTTTTAAATTTCAAGACACAGACGCTTGTCTGACCTGCCCATTTCACAGAGAATTGTGTTGCACTACAGCAGATATATGAATTGGTCATGCACTATTCTCAATTTTCCTCCTCTCCTTTTTGTATAAGACAGGCGAGAAGGCTTTATTTCTAAACGCTTCTATCAGATCTCTCTCATCCTTGATAGGATGGGTAAACCGTGTTGCATAAAATCCAACTTCAGATACTTCATGGGCGTCGCTGCCACCGGTTGTCGGCAACCCAAGACCCTGCGCAACTTTTGCAGCAAAAGCATTTTCTTTTGCCGTAACCTTTCCATTCAGGGTTTCTACGGCATCGACCCACTTGAATAGAGGTCTTTTCATAGCCTTTTCGGGTGTGAATCCAAGTTCCCCGACATCGAAGGTTAAAAATCCGCGAAAAGGGTGAGCAATAACCATAAATCCCTCATCTGCCAATACTTTTTTTCTGAGTTCTGCCAATTTGATGATACCCTGGACATTCTCGTTCAACCCAAAAACAAGCACATCTCCCTGATCCGTTGTAATTTCATTTCCTCCCAGGACAAGAAAGCTGTGTTTTTGTCGTAACTCTTCTATCTGGTCAGGATGCCAGGTATAGTTATGATCAGTCAGACAGATACCATCCAAGCCAATTCTCCTGGCCTCTTCTATCAGGTCATCCACAGGGGCCGAGCTGCAAGGAGAAGCCGGCGAAGTATGTACATGCAGATCGATAATCAGATCACCGGATGAATTGATGTTTGAATTTTCATATTGTTCTTGTATTTTGGTCTCCGATCGACTTTTATCGACTGTAATCTTAACAGGATCAGGATTTGAAGCAGGGACTATTTTCTCATCTGAAACGACCTCGACGGTCGAATTGTTATCCGGAACTGTTTCGATCTCACAACCATCTGCTCTGGCTGCTTCGCGCGACGTATAACAGCATTCAAGCAGAAGATTGGCAAAGTGTCGGCACGCCTTGCGACTGACACTTTTCTGCACTTTCTGGGAGAATGTCTTATCTTCCAGTTGTAAACCGATGGCCTCTTTCAAAAAGTCGAGTGATCGGGGACATTCAGGCGTCGTCCATCTATTCCATTTTCCGCAGATAGCTGTAATTGTCAGTGTTGAAATCCTGATAGAGACATCGAGTTCAATACTGTAAATGTCGTCGTCAAGAATACCGTGAGCCATCCAAATATCAGGGGTTACTCTTTTAATGGTGACGAGTTTATTACGTTTAAATTTTAGCATAATAATTTTGATTGTTTGTGTTTAGGATAGAACGATCAAGACTGATTAGCTGATGACAAAAATTAGGCTCTGTTTAGTAACGTAAAAGGGTTAGCGTTGTTTTTTCGGCATGGGTGAGATGGTTTTGCTCTATTTTTGATCTATACCGGTTGGGTCTGGTGAATCGATGTCCTCAACCAGTGGGCTGCCAGAGGCAAAAGCCGCACAACGATTGTATAATCGAGGATTGTTCTTGACCATTTCGGAGTAAAATAATTTTTCTTTTTCTTTATCTTTGGGTGCTTTGAGCAACACATCTTTAGTGAAGGATAAAATAACACCATGGCAGCATTCTTCGATCATAAAGACCAATTGCTTGCAATACCCTTTGTCCCCAACCAACCCTTTAATCGTTTTCAGTATTCCCGGTCCGACCCGCAACCCGACCACTTCCTGTAGTGGTTGGGTCGACGCTTGAGTATCTTCTTCACTACCACGGGGCACCTTGCCTGTGACACTGACTATTTCAAAATCCGGTAATTGCACCATAATCTCTACAAAGGCCTCTGTCTGGGTATCTTGTAATCGACAAGTGGCCCTGACCGTGGTGTCATCAAGTTGCTCAACGGCAGTGCAACGGTTTCTGGAAAAATTAAGGATATCGGTCATGGTTCAGATCTCCTGATTCGCATTTTTTATCAATATGAATGAAAAAGATAAAAAGCCCAAGGCTGATTAATTTTGGGCTCAATCAAAGAATCACACTTATCTACCGTAAGTTGATTTCAAGGACCTTTTCTCCTGTAACAGGTCCTGCAATTCGGTGCTGATTGTAAAAAACAGTGCCGATTTTACAAAGCTATGTTTTTTGCTGTTATCAGCACGTTTTCAGAGGTTGTTTTCAATCGGGAAATTCTTTGTTGAAGATGGCGCTTTCATGGCCACAAAGGGCAAACTCTTCGGATCTCAACATACCTTGAATCTTGTAAATACTCTTATACCAATCGTAATGATTGTACACCAAAGAAGAGGGGATAGCCGGACCATATTTGTCCGGTGCCGGGCTTATCTGAAACGTTTTGCCGTCGATTCCGGTCATCTCGTTCATTTTGGGATAGAGATTCTGGCGAATAATGGCTGTATCTCCAGTGATGATATAATCTCCCTTTTGGGTTGAGACAACAAAACTGGAAGAACCTGCAGTATGCCCAGGAGTTTTAAGCATCCGGATGCCATCTAAAATTTCAAGGTCACCATCTACCCTCATACAATTCATTTTTTTAAGAATCGGAATGACTTCAAAATCATAATCTCCCCTGATATTCATTGATGGTAATGGATCAACCAGCTCCTTCCACTCATCATTTTGAAAGACATGCTTTGCCGTTTTAAAAAGATGGCAAGCGCCTGTGTGGTCATTATGTAGATGGGTATAAAGCACCATTTCTATTTCTTCCGGCTTTGTCTTTTGCTTTTCCAAAGCATTGATTACATACTGGGTGCCTCCTTTTGCCGGGAAATTGCCCCATGCTTTGCCATCCACGATAAACCGTTCATTGATTCCACAATCCACCAGGATTTTCTGGTTACCATTATCCAGTAGAAAACCCAGGTAGGGTAACTCCACCTGCAGGCCCACATCTACTCCTACGGTAATCGCTTCTTTTGGGCAACGTATGCAGCCATAATCGAGAACGGATATTTTCCATGTAGTCATAACTCAATCCCTCTTTAATTTGTTCACTTGTAAGTTGGTGTCTTTATTTAACAAACTCATATTCACCGGATTAAACCCGGAATTCGGCAAAACGGGACTCACTCCACATACTGGTACCGGTAGTTTAGGCAACCTGTTTTTGAACTGTCATCCTGGCTCTGACACACAAAGACAGGATGACAGGCTGAGCAGGGTCAAGCTGACTGATTTTTATAAGACGTGCCTCAGCTTGATAATTACGGGATGCTGATGATGGATATATTGGCGCTGTTTCCCGATCACACTCTACATCCATCCGGCGATACCGATCGTAAAAGACTCAAAAATGACCAGGAAAACCAGCAGAAATATCATCAGGACAAAAAAGGGCGTGCTCCCCCTGGCAATATCCTCAAAACTAACATCCGCATCCGCCGATCCTTTGGTTGCAAAAAGGGTGAGTCCGACAGGTGGTGTAATAGTTCCAATGTGCATAGTGTAAATGATCAACATGGCAATGTAGATGGGATCCCATCCAAAGCTAACGGAAATTGGCAGAACCAGCGGCAGTGTAATGGACAGAATCGAAGGCGGATCTAGAAAACAGCCCAGGATGATGTACATAATCAGCAAACCTGTCATCACGCCCCATGGTGGCATGCCCGCTTCTGTCACAAAAAGGACAAATTCACTGGTAATGCCGGTAATGGTTATGAATCGTGAGAACAAAGAAGCGCCGATAATCAGAAGTAGAATCATACTGTTTGTTTTTACCGTATCGACAGAAACAGTCTTTAAAAGATCCCAGCTCATCTTACCATTGATAATAACCAGCAAAAAGGCACTGAACGCGCCGATAGCAGCTCCTTCAGTCACAGTAAAAAAACCTGTATAGATGCCACCCAGCATAATAAATGCGATGATTAATAAAGCCCATAACCCTCGCATGGCACTGAGTTTCTCAAATATGCTGAATGATTCCTGTGAAAGAGGCGCCAATTCTGGATTCCGCTTTACCTTAATAAAAATCAACATGCAAAAGGCAACAGCTGTCAGCAACCCGGGCCCCAAGCCTGCCATGAACAACTTGCTGATAGATTCTCCTGCCAGAACACCATAAATAATGGCCAGCATACTCGGTGGTATGAGCATGCCAATAACAGCTGACGAACATGTCAGTCCATGAGCGAAACTACTGTCATAGCCGTGTTTCCGCATTTCAGGAACGCTGACTTTGGTGAACATAGCAGCAGCCACCAGGGAAGAGCCGGTAAGTACGCCGAAGATCGTGCAGGCAATCGTGGTGGATATCCCCAATCCGCCGGATAATCTGGAAAACCATTTCGCTGCAGCGTCGTACATACTGCTACCCAAACCCGATACAAAAATCAGATTGCCCATGAAGATAAAAAGGGGCATTGGGGTATACGCATACTGTGCAGCTGTATGAAAAGGGATTGTCATAGCTAGACCAAAGGTCCCATCCCAGCCGGTTGCAGCGAATAGTCCGCCAAGCCCAACAACGAGAAGTGAAAATGCCACCGGTATCCCGATGATCAGCATCGTAACTAGGACGAAACAGCTAATCAGACCAATTGTGATTGGTTCCATATTAATTTCTCCAACGATCAAATTGCATGATTGTCCTGCTTAAACCGATCAGAATCTGAATACACATCAAAAAACAACAGAGAGGGACTGCAAACTTCCAGGGGTAAAGCGGGCCATCTTTGATACCATACATGGTTTCTCGGATTAACCAGGACTCCCAGGCATATATGCCGCTGGTATAAAACAACCAGATGAAGACCAGGAGGGCACAGATACCACTGAGCAAGTTTACTAAACGCTGTCCCCATTTAGGATATCTGACAAACAGCAATTCCACGCGCACATTTCCCTGTTTGGACTCAAGAAATGCTAAGGGGAAAAAGACGACGAATACCATCAAATATTGTACAAGTTCATAGCAACCCGGTATGCCTTTTTGGATAACTTCCCGGCTGAAAATATCCATGGTCGTTATTATGCTCATAAGCAATACGAGTAACCCGCCAAGGAGTGCCAAGTATTCAATGACACGGAAATAGCTTTTTTTTAACATTAATCATCTCCTTGCGATGGAAAATAGTTGGGTCAGGCAATTGTCTAATTGACGTTTGACCAGTCCATTGGCCATTCATGACCTGCCTCAGCTGTTAATTCCAGGTAACGCGCCCAAATTCGTTTGCGGAGTTTCTTTTCCGACCCATTTTTGGCTTCGTCAACCCAGGACTTGGCTAGATTCGGGATTGATTTTGCCCACTGGCGTTTGTCTG
>Ga0075122_10000542_pt1 | contig 29493 bp, 20 predicted proteins | sample AntAceMetag02UKB_FD_69790 | JGI IMG/M metagenome (GOLD analysis project Ga0075122, IMG submission 69790) | Saline lake microbial communities from Ace Lake, Antarctica - Antarctic Ace Lake Metagenome 02UKB | ecosystem: Environmental > Aquatic > Non-marine Saline and Alkaline > Saline | place...
GAACGGTTGACGCTGAAAGAAATATATTCAGGAGTTTCAATTGATTTGAAATCCGAACTCGACCCCAGTCATTGTTATCTCTAGAAATTCGCCGAACAAATGTGGCCAAGGATTCTGGAATCTTGTTCCAGGCTTGTTGTGTAGATTTGGGTTCATCATCAATTCGTTTCAACCATCAATACAAGGTGGACTTTGCAACACAAAAGGTTTTTGTCACACAACGACGAGGGATCTGGAAGTATTTCATGTACCAGAGAATCAATAGTCTCTCTTTTTGGCTGTATCGGGTTTTACACGATAATGATTGGATTTGTTTTTGAAAAATCTTGATCTGGGTTTCTTGCTGATAGATGCGATCGCGGAGGAATATGATTTCCCTGCCCAAGGGGCGGACAATAAGGCGGTTTTTGGAAAGCATCCTCGGAAAGCGTTTTTCTTATCTACAGATTGTAATTTTGTTCTATTGATTATCCTCCAATTCAGATCGTTTCCTTCCTTTTTCGAAACCTGCCCTCGACCAAAAGTTTTCGCTATGATAAAAGATATATCAGTTTAGCCGCATGTTATAGAAGATTTCATACAAAAATGGATCTTAGATAGCAAGTCCTTGTTCACATGATTAACCTGAATAAACTTCGATGTAAAAAAGAGAGTTCGTTATGCAGAGTCCTCAAAATAATCAACAATATAGTGAAAATACCCCCATCCACAAACTGATTGAGAGAATCGTCGGTGAGCTGAAAGCATTTACTGAAGATCAGGCCCAGAACATTAGTGATCTGGTTGAAATTGGGAAAGCCATGTCTTCTGAGCATGATCTCCCAAAAGTTCTTGAATTGATCCTCAGACAGGCCAGACGTTTTACCAAGGCTGATGGTGGAACCTTATATCTGTTGACAGAAGACCGAAAGGAACTGGCTTTTTATGTCATGCACAATGATACCTTAAACAGCTATATGGGAGGAACATCAGAAGAAAAGGTCTCACTTCCTAATGTTCCTCTTTATGTAGACAATCAACCCAATCATTCTCATGTTTCGGCATTTGTTGCCCTGAAAAATAAAGCTGTGAATATTCCAGATGTATATAAGGCTGAAGGATTTAATTTTGAAGGAACCAAGAAGTTTGATAACCTGATGAAGCATCGATGCCAGTCCATGTTGGTGGTTCCCATGTGTGATCATGAAGATCAGATGATTGGAGTGTTGCAATTGATTAATGCAAAAGATTTTTCAGGGCAATCCGTCCCCTTTAGTATCGATGCCATCGATTTAACAGAAGCTCTTGCCAGTCAGGCAGCAGTGATGCTGACACAGCAAAACCTGATCAAGAACCTCAAAGATCTGTTTGAATCCTTTATTATGGCAATTGCAACCGCAATTGAAGAAAAATCAAATTATACCGGTGGTCATATCCAGAGGGTGGCTGAGTTGACCATTATGATCGCAGATAAGGTCAACCAGATGACCGAAGGGCCTTTTGCCGAAACCAGTTTCAGCCTCGATGAGATGGAGGAATTAAGAATTGCTGCCTGGCTGCACGATACCGGCAAGATTACCACGGCTGAACACATCGTAGACAAGGCCAGAAAGTTGGAAGGGGTGTTTGATAAAATCGAGCATATCAGAACCCGCTGGCAGGCCGTTAGTCTTTCAATTCAGCTGCAGGCCCAAAGACGTAAAAGTCAATCATCCAGTCAGAATACCGACCCCGAGCAATTAAAGAAAATTGAAGACCAATGTCAGACAGAACTCGCACAGTTAGCCGATGATCTCACATTTCTGGAAAAAACAAATATGGGTGGTGAATTCATGTCCGATGTAGATCTTGAAAGACTCAATCTGATTGCCAAAAAAGCCTATGATGTAGATGGAGTAACCTACCAATATCTAAATGAGGATGAAGTCGAAAATCTATCCATCCGTAAAGGGACATTAACAGGAAAAGAGCGAACTCTTGTGGAAAACCATGCCCATATGACCATGAAGATTCTGGAGAGCCTCCCTTGGCCCCGCAAACTAGCTAATGTTCCCAAAATAGCAAGTGCTCACCATGAGAAACTGGACGGTACTGGTTATCCCTTGAAGATTAAAGCTGAGGAAATCAAGTTGCAGTCCCGCATCATGGCGGTTTCAGATATTTTTGAAGCACTATCTGCTCCTGACAGACCTTATAAAAAACCCATGTCACTCTCTCAGGCGATCAAAGTTCTTGAACTGATGGTCAAAGATAACCATCTCGATAAGGATATTGTGGAATTGTTAATCACATCGGATTTGGTGAACCAGTATGCTAAGCAACACCTGAAACAGGATCAGCTTGATATGTAGTAATATGTCGATATGTATGCGTATTCACCGACTTTCCGTTATGATGTGAAAGGGAAAATGTTTGGCAAGAGGTAAATGGGTATTAACACTGCAGAAACAAACAGAAATTAAATTCAAAAGACGACCTTTACTTGAACACCACTGGTTCAGGTAAAAAAAGTAAGGAGAAGATGTGCGACTTGTAACGAGATCTGACTTTGATGGCTTGGTGTGCTGTATTACTGGTTGAAAAAGGAATCGTAGATAGTTATATGTTTGTACACCCCAAAGATGTTCAAGATGGAAAAGTAGAGGTAAATGGAAATGATGTGATAGCAAATCTTCCTTTCGTTGCTGGATGCGGACTCTGGTTTGATCATCATGTCAGCGAAGAAGAACGCCTGAATTTAGATAAACTTGATTTCAAAGGAGCCCTTGAGCATGCCGCCAGTACCGCTCAAGTGATTTGGGACTATTATGGGGGAGAGAAAACCTTTGGCACTCATTTCAAACCCCTGCTTCGAGCAATAAATATAGCAGATGCGGGTTCATTTACAAAAAAGGAAATCCTGAAACCGGCGGGTTGGCTTTTTCTCTCCTTTATCATGGATTCAAGATCAATCCGGAGTTTCTTACTCAAGATCTTCAAAACCTCTTGCAACAACAAGATAACCCACTAACAAATCAGATAAATGTCATCATGAAAGGACTTGATTAGTACTGATTCAGATGTTTGACGCATGGTTAAGCATCTACTGAAAGAGCATCCTACCAATAGATTATCTTCTGACATGTTGAATCCCTCTGGATGAATTTCTCATTTTGATTTAAGATTCTCATCTGGTGTTAAGTTTCAGCAATGGCTGATTTTATGATTGCCTGAATTATTGGACTTATTCTTAACGGCACTACTGCAGAAGAGTATCTGGAGAAGGCCAGAGTCCTGTTTGAAGAGATGGATCTGAAATGGGATCTGGAGCTGTTGGAGAAGGTCAAAGATCAAGCTGTGTGAACAAATGCGGATTTATCAAGAAAACCCAGAGAGCATTCTGTTAAGACTTATGAAGAGATATAACTTGCTGTAATCATTACAAACATTTCTGAACGTTGTTCTCCAAAAGACATTTAATCGACACTTCAAAACACCTCCTCTCTCTAAACCCCCTGATACCAATGGATTCCGGAGATAAAACTCCGGTTTCCGGAACCTAAGATCCAGGTTTGAGTTCTGGTGGGGCTACCACATCAATTCAGTATGTTACACATCGTTTTCTCTCCAAAACGCCAGTTTCTCAATTGACATTTTATTGCAATCCAATCGGTTTTACCAGATGTATGAACAGAGCTAATTACAACCGGGCGACTAATCTTGAGGAGCCACGGGGAAAACAAAAGAACTTTGATATTTTCTCCGCTGAAGAATTCATCTGAATCTATGAGAGGAAGAGACAGCTAACCGCAGCCTCCACCGCCTGCCCTGGTTTTAGCTAGTTTAACCTTGGGGGTGAATTTAATATCCTTATAATGGTGAAAATCAGGATTGGCCAGCTCGTGGTTTGATCCTACAGCGGATTTGAATATTCGGCTCAGATTGATCCTTTCATGACTCGCTACCTTATTGACGGTATCACCGTGTTTATTGAAGTAAGCAATCCAGCCGTCAATCCCCCTGTCAAGGATATAGACGTTGGGGACTTTCTGGGCAGTCAGCTTTTTCCATGCTTCCGCAGCTTGTGATTCCTCATCGGCAATAATGAAATAAACCCGGTCAGTACTGTTCTTGTATGTCTGAATCTGTTTGGTGTCGCTGAATTCCGCCAAGGTAGTCCGTTCGGAGTCTACCAGATGAAACAGGTTAAACTGTGCTTCTGAACGTATATCGAGTGGAACTGCCTGGGCATTCCGTCCCTTCATCACATGCAACATTTCAATCGGTTCTATAAAAACCGATTTATCAACCAATTTCTGCCGTGTCTCATCCGGTAAGCGACTCCAACGTTCTTCAATGGTGGGTTGTCCCAGGATCATGACTACCAGGGCAACAAGTGCCAGGGTCGAAGCGGCTGCCAACGTGAACCGGCGATTGCTCAGAAAAACCCCGGTTTTCCCCTCAGACATTGCTTCAACCTTCTCGGCCCCGTAAAACATCCCCAGGGCTATCAGTACAATTAAAAAGACAACCACCCCGGCATCCACACCCAGCCAATCCTGCAACGTAAATCGCCCCATATCGGTTGATATCCAGAATTGGGCAAAGGTGCTGTCGATGGTATCACCAAAAATAAAGACTCCGAAAAGTGTGCCCAGAACAAACAGCAGTCCATCGATTTTCAGGCTGGCCATGGCCACCAGGGAGGTACCGGGGCAGAATCCGCCGATCACGAATCCCACTCCCATTATCAGACCACCGACAATACCGGGGAGCATGAATGTGGGATTCACCCACAGATAGTCATAATCCAGCCATCCCAGGGAAGATGTCAGAAAGATCAGTGTCATGGCCACAATAATGGACGAGAACATGACCTTCAGGACCGTCATGTCCCTGAAATAGAACTGGGCTGCCAGCTTTCTTGAGTCGCCGAAGCCGGACATCTCGAGCGCCGCCCCGAAGCCGATGCCGATTAACAGGACAATGCCGTAGAATCCCGTCTGTCCGAACATTTCTACAAGTGAAAAAGGTGCCATTTTGTTTTCTCCCTGATGATTATGTTGTCCAAAGTCTTCTGACAAACCAGGCGACCGCGTAAGCCCCCGCAAAAACGGCAAACATGAATGTCCAACTGCCAACGGACAGGACGGCGCCACCCGAAAGCGCCTGCCCCGATGTACATCCCCGGGCGAAACGGGCACCGTAGCCCATGATGGTGCCACCGACAAAGGCCATCACCCAACGGGTCTGTACAGAAATACGCGGCCCTTTGCGGGTTTCAACCTTCAGGCGCTTATTGAACAGGGAGGAGAAAAATCCGCCGGTCAACGTACCGGCGATAAGGGGAATAATCCAGTGATTCAGCGGATTGACAGCTCCACCGGCCATTTTTGCCAGGTAGGGCACCCCGTTGACATGGTTCCCGGCGAACAGGTCTTCCACGGAAACCACAATACGGCTGAGTCCGCCTGAAGCGCCCAGACCGTTGCCGGTCAGGAAAAACGCCAGGAACAATACAACCCCCAGCAGAATTCCCCCCAGATAAGGATTAATATACCTTTCCGTTATTTGGTCTTTCATTTTCCGGAATCTCCCTCAGAATTGGTTTTTAGTTCCACATCTTCCCAACCTGTGATCATGGCAACAATATTGGTCATGGGTTTATGTCCGGTCGTTGCCAGATAGATGTGCATAATGAGAAAAGAAAAGAAAATCCAGGCGCATAACGTATGCAGCGGTGCAATCACATTCAGTCCGCCCAGAGAATTAATAAATGACGGCCAGCGCTCCGCTCCCCAGATCAGAACCCCGGAAATGGTCTGCACGGGGATCAATACGTAGAGAATCATCAGATAGGTCACCTGCTGCAATGGATTCATACGCCTTTTGGGCGTTTTCTCGATGGGATGCTCCGCCCCCTGGAAAATTCCGCGGATATAAAAAATAATCTGCTTCCAGGATTCATCAATGAAACTTTTGGGCTGTGGTAGATAGGTTTTTATCTCACCGGCAGTGATATGATACGCAATAGACAGCAGGGCGTTGGCAATAAAAACAAAAGCGACGATCTCATGAATCCTCACTGCGGTGGCATAGCCCAGAGGACTGAACTTGTCGGCGAAATGAATCTCCAGTCCCGTAAAAATAAAAACAATAACAGAACCTGCCTGCAACCAGTGCCACAGCCTTTCGTAGACCGGATACATATACTCGCGAGAAACGGGCCTCTCTTCCGAATGAATATTCTTGGATGCAAGGATCCGCAATCCCCCGTGCAGGGCCACACCGAAAATAACACCCAGCATTGCCAGAAGGCCGAAAATATCCACCCAGAGGTTCCGATAGCGTCCCAGCAGATATAGTCCTCGCTCCTTGGGTCTGGGGTTGAACACCATGGAGCCGTCTGCCCGGCGTTCAACCTCGCCTTCCAGTTTGATCCGGGAAGCGGGAGCCAGTGCGGGTATAACCCCTTCAGGAATAAAAGATGCCAGCACCATCGGTTGCGTAAACCGGGAGGCCGAGCCGTGGCATTCATAACAGTCGCGGATGGCGCCCTTTCGACCCACCACACCGTGATGAATGCTGAATGGCCTGATCTCAACCTGCAGCTTTGGACTGGACACTCCCTGCGCTGCCAGTTTGGCCTCAATGAAGGTCACCTTTTCCTTCGAATCGAGAACCAGCTCGTTTTCTGCAAGCATGCCATCGCCGTTGCGGTCCAGCAGTTGAACCACTTCCGGCCGATATGCGCCGTTTATAAGGTAGACTTTTTCCAACACTGTTTTCGATACTGGTCTTATCGGCTGACCTCCGCTCCAGAACAGTGATGTCACGAGATTATACGGCAACAGACTGGATTTGCCGGCCAGTTTGCGGGTGAACCAGACAGGCTTGTATCCCTCGACCAGGGTATCCGGGGTAATTTCTGTTGTCTGATCAATGCCACGGCATTTCTTGACTGGTTCTCCTTCCGTCGTCAATACCGTCCAATCAACCTGCTGCAGAGCAGGTATCTGTAAACTTGGGATATGACAGCTTTCACAGCCCAGGGCCCAGATATGACGAGACTTATAAGGTAGAAATTCATGCCCGGTGTATGGATCGTGACAATATTCGCAGCGGTGGACGATGTTATCCGGTTCGGAAAATTCAATTTCGTGGGGGATTCTCATATTTGCCAGTTTGTGACTGGGTCTTTTCAGAAAATCTCCGATACTCATTTTTCGCCCCTCAAAAATCAGATGCTTGGGACGGGTTCTTTCCGTTTCGATAAAAAAGGCCGGATTATTGATGGACGAATGACAACTGTTGCAGCTCAGACGTCTTTCCGCATGGATATCCCAGCTGCGGGAAAGGCGGTCTTTTCCCTCAATATTCACAGCCGATTTTCGAATCTGAAAAGGCGAGAATACCTCACCGGTTGTGTGCTTGTGGGTAAATTCGTGCTGCTTGGCGATATCCACAGGTTCAGTCTGCGGCACCATCTGATGGCAGAAACCACAGTTCTCGGTTTTAGGCTCACGAATCGAGAGTGAACCCCCTTTCAGTTTGCCGTCACTATCAAAGGCCCCCTTGTTCCAGGTCCATTGATCACCGGTATGACTGACGATACCAGTATTTACCAGGGTGGCCGTGTTCGCCCATTTGAAGGCCCCTTTTTGGATCGCTTCAATGCGTGATGGGTTATCGGCATGATCAATATGACAGAGAAAGCAGTTGTGCTCAATCACCCCGGATTTCTGCCAGTCCCATGGGATGCGCTTGCCGGAGGATTCATCGCGAACACTGGCCTCCACATCTTTAGGGTCGGCCCGACGCATCCCCAGCAGAGGGCTGCCGTCACGGCGGTAGACCGACGGACCACCGCCGGCATGTACGCGGCCATACTGCTTAATCCAATCAACGGTTCCCATATCGATATCCGGATCATCATTGCTGGATAACCGCTGATATCGCAGGGGTGACCACGATCCGAAAAAGCCGCTGCCCATTTCCCAGTCGTACCCCTGGTAGTGACTATCCGGGTGAAGAAACTCAGGCAATCCCAGGGAGGCATGGTAGTTGTGTTTTTCAATATAGTCCGTATCGTGACAAGCGCCGCAGGTTCTCATGGTGGAGACGGGTTTTCCGGATTTCAGGACATGAACCCCCTGGTTGTCCACTAAAGGAATCCGTGGATGCATGGAGTCCTGATGCCCGCTGGCTGTCTGCAGAAAGAACAGGGCCCAAAACAGACCGAATAATAGTATCCGCTTAGATTTTTCCATTTCTCCCTCCTTCTGCTCTCGTTTTTTTGGTTGCGTCCAGCAACCCCAGTCGTTTCCTGTCACCTCGCTTGATCGGATCTCCTTCATAGCCCAGCTTCCGCCAGTCAAACCGCCCTTTTTCGGAATGGCAGCTCACGCACTGCAGCGCCTCCTCTTTGGGGGCTACCATATGGGAGATTTTCCAGAACATGCCGGTCGGCGCAAAATCGTACTTCCCGCTATATGCCAGACCGGTTGCCTTTTCTGCCAGTTTTAATGACTTATCCCAGTTGAATTCGTGCCAGAAACCGCCTTCACCGGCAGTGGTTGGAGTATGAAAATAGCGATATTGTGTATCGTAAATCTGCTTTCCCCGATGAATCTTGAACGGGGCGATTTTCGCGGTTCGGTCATGGATATTCCCATGGGGATAGTTCAGGTAGGAGGTTATTTTGGGGTCGATTCGGTCCCCCAGAATATAACGGTCACTTTCACCATTGTACCAGTAGTATTCGGGAATGACGTTCGTCTGGTATGTAAAGTGTCCCTTGATCTTCAGGTAAACATGACTGTCTTTGATGTTCAGGTCCTGTCCTGCCGTTGACCAGTCCCAGGTCATTTTGGTGGGGTCGTCCAGGGCAAAACGGGGAATGTGGCAGGTGTTGCATGAGACCGCCGATGTGTGGGCATTGATCCGTTCATCTTTGTGCAGGTCGTCTGCATGACAATCAGTGCACAGAACGCGATTCTCGCTATCCACGCTGACCCCCATACTTCGACCGGAAATCTGATGGTTCGTTGTCCGATGGCAATCAACGCAGAGCATCTCATAGCGGCTCATATGAATATCGATCCGTTCCGTTGGTACGGTCAGACTGCCATCCAGATCTCCATGTTTAACCCCGTTGCCGCCGCCGCCACTAAAATGGCACGATCCGCAGTTGGCTCTGCCTGGTGTTGAAACGCTTTTGGCTGCGGCCACCAGATCAACTCCTTTTCTGGGATAACCATAATCCCCCTTGGCATATTGTCCGGACTGATCGTGACAGACCACACAGTCGATGTTTTCCTTCTTGGAAAAATCATAATTGGCGTCTTTCCAGCCATAACCGGCATGGCAGGAGACACACTTGATATAGTTGTTCTGAACACCGATGCAGAAATTGTTGATCAGGTTTTTCTTGCCGATGCGCAGTGGTTCTTTGTGCCCGGGCACATTGACCGCCTTGCCCACCCATTCCCAGTGTTGTGTGTGAATAAACTCCTGTCCGACTTCGGGATGACACGAAAGGCAGGCACGGGTTACGGAAGGCCCGTCCGTGAAAGGTCCCACAATCATATTGGTATGATCGGTCCGGACGCGTTCTTTACGGATAAAGGACGATGGCGTGTTGCCAGTGTCACCGTCATCCGGTAACAGGTAGAAGATGGCTGCCAGGAGAATACCGCAGACAACAATCAGGCCGATCACAATATTGACAGGCGATATCTTGATCTTGTCCATTTGTATTTTTTTATGATTTGGATGAGTGGAACTTAAATCTGACGGAAAATTCTCCGGCAGCAACCAAGTTATAGGGACGGGCCTGGAATAACAGAGGACTGAAAAACCACGATTTTCAGCCCAAAGACTCATTGGCTGGCCATTTCAACATCCATAATCGAAAGATGTCCCCCATGACCCTCCCCCGGAAAATCATTTTCATATCAATCCAATGAAAGCTATTCTTCAGCTGAATGCGAATTCACCCTAACACAAAATTGTCTCATCCTCCATAGAAAAATTCATTCATGATTTTCAGAAAGTGCACTTCTTTGATGTTCATTCCTAAAGGAATATTATTGGAGCTGAGACTTGCCAATGATGTGGTGTCCATCTGGGAGCCACCCTGCGCCGTGCATGAATGCGGGTCTTCTCATCAGAGGAGATCACAAAATCATGACTGTTAAGAGGCAATCCTTCCCAGACTCCGTGATACAAATCCAGGATTCTGCCGGCTTTTGTTCAAAAGCCGGATCTCGTGGCCAAATACAACTTTTGTAATACCAAGTTCTTTGGGCAATTGACAGGTCAAGGCCTTCACCGCAACAACCACCTCAGGGGGGAAAAGTGCCGGGCCTGCCCCGACGCGGTCTCTCCTGAAGACCGGACAGGCGTTGGTCGAAGAACCTTTTCCGCCACTTGGAAACAATTTGCCTCGGCAGATCAAGACGTTGGCCAATTTCCTTATTTGAAAAACCGTCAGCAGCCAATAGAACAATTTTTGCTCGTATGACTTCACGATACGATGACGTATATTTTCGTGCAAGGGCTTGAAGTAGAGTTTTTTCATTAGCGGACAATAAAATCTTAAATGGGCTTTTTCTTGACATGAATACCTCCCTTGTTTAAGAAGAATCATGCCAGAAACATCTTAAGAATGCCACTTTAATACGTCATCGTTTTTATTTCATTATGTACTTAGGTGAAGTTTTTTCTTGACAAAAGTTTCCTTAGAGAACAATAATGTTTCATAAACACGGTTATAAATTATAACTATTTAAAATTGTATGGTAATTTTACTTAAAAGGTGTTTCCTAATAGAAACGGACACTATTTGTTGAATTGCCTATGTCAGTATCGTTTTACATTAATTTAAAGATGACAGGATGAAAGTGTAAAGGGCGACGTAACATCTAAGCGCCTGTTTAAACACTATCGGATAGGGACTATTTTCCTGATAAAAATGATGTAGTCGCGGCCTTGCCAGGGATTTTAGGGGTGTGTTTAATTCTAAACTGCTTTTTAACGAAAGATCACAGATAAGGTTTGTGAGTATAAAAATATGACAATAGAAAAAGAAATTGGAAAAAAGGTAAGGGAAATACGTTTATCAAAGAGGATAACTTTAGAGGAATTGGCAAATAGAACCAATTTTACAAAAGGCTATCTGTCAAAGGTCGAACATAGTGAAAAGGGTCCACCTGTTTCGACTCTGATCAGAATCGCTGAAGCCCTTGGGGTTAAGATATCGAAAATATTTGGCGAAGAGGAAAAACACGAATCGGTTACTTTAGTAAAAAAAAGCGACCGTAAAAAAATTGTCAAAAGCGGTACTCAGTTTGGATATAGTTATGAGTCACTGGCTCATAAATTTCCTAATAGGGTCATGGATCCTTATGTGCTCACTCACCCGCCGCATAAAGAAAAAGACCGCTATAATTTTAAACATCCTGGCCAAGAAATGATTTACGTGCTTCAAGGGAAAATGGAATTTTGCCATGGAGATAAGAGATATATTCTTGAAGAAGGCGACTGTACATATTTTGATTCAAATATAGAACATCATACAAATTCTATCGGAGATACCGATATAAAAATGTTAATGGTTATTTATACCCCTGAATCGGAGAAATAATCGGGGATTGTATTATGTACAGTCACATTGATCATATAAAACAAGAAATGAAAAAAAGTAACAGTGATTGGTGTCAGGTCGTATACCATCTCGGAGACTATTTTAGTAAGTTTGATTGATTGGAAAAAACATGAATGATAATAAAGTTGTTATAACAGTATCTGTCACTGGGGCGATGGGTAATAAAATAAAACATCCTGCAATGCCTGTTACCCCAAAGGAGATTGCTGAAAGTGCCATTGAGGCGGGTTTAGCCGGCGCTTCGGTGGCGCATATCCACGTGAGGGATCCGGAAACATCGGAACCGTCCATGGTCTTTGAGCTGTACCAAGAAGTAGTCGAGCGAATAAGGGATTCGTCAGATATTCTGATTAATTTGACCACTGGCGCAGGCGCACGCGTCATTCCTACTAATTCAGACCCTGTCGGCTTTGGGCCCGGAACTACATTGAGCACGCCAGAAAAAAGGACTGAACATGTAGTCAGGCTTAAACCGGAATTGTGCTCAATAGATGTCGGCTCAATGAACTTTGGAAATCACGTTTTTGCCAATTCAATACCACACGTACAAGAGGTAGCAAAGCGAGTAAAAGAGGCAGGTGTTAAACCTGAGATTGAAGTTTTCGATTTGGGTCATATTGAAATTGCCAAAAGCCTGATAGAGATGAATCTTGTGGAAAGCCCACCCCTTTTTCAGTTTTGCCTCGGGATTTCATGGGGTATCCCCGGAAATTCAAAGAACATGTTATTGATGAAAGAATGTCTCCCATCTGGTGCAAAATGGGCGGCTTTTGGAATAGGCCCCGCCAGTTTTCCCATGGTTGCTCAATCTATACTTCTGGGTGGCCAAGTGAGGGTGGGTATGGAAGACAGTTTTTATATTAGCCGTGGCGTCCCGGCTGAAAGCAATGCCCAATTGGTAGAAAAAGCGGTCAGTATACTAAACGTCCTGGACAAACAACCGGCATCACCTTCGGAAACAAGAGAAATTCTTGGGTTGATATGAAATACCGGCGTAACAAACATCACAATAATTTTAAACTGTGAGATTATAAAACAGTATTAGAGTATAATCGCCGATAATTGATGTGTTTAACCAATACGGTATCAGGCTAAAAATTAATAAAAAAGGATGTTGAAATGACACAAATCATTGATTTGAGTGTTCCTATTACCGAAAAAGGACACCTTCGTAGGAGCCCGAAAATTGAATATTGGGATCACAAAACATATGCAGAAAGCCGTGCTGGAAAATTAGGACTCAAGGATGCTGATTTACCAGAGTGGGGATTTTGTGCAATGGAGAGGGTCTCGCTGACTCCACATGAGGGCACGCACCTTGATGCCCCTTGGCACTTTGCTCCAACGTCTGAGGGAAAACCTGCAAAAACGATTGATCAGATACCTCTTGAATGGTGTTACAACGACGGGGTAGTGCTTGACTTTCACCATTTTGAGAGGGATCGGCCCATTCTCGTCAAAGACCTTGAGGCCGCGTTGCGTAAGATCTCCTATAGGCTAAAACCATTTGATATCGTATTAATTCGTACTGATGCAACCCAGCACTGGCTTGAAGAGGGATACGAGGATCTGGGTACAGGATTAACTGCTGACTCGACGCTTTGGCTTATCAATCAAGGTATTAAGGTCATGGGGATCGATGCTTGGACATGGGATCTACCATTTGATGTGATGCTCAAAAATAGTGCGCCGGGTAGATTTCTGGAAGCGCATTTCGTTGGCAAGGAGAGAGAGTACTGCCACATGGAAAGTATGGCAAATCTCGATAAAATCCCCAAACCCTTTGGTTTCAAGGTGTCAGCTTTTCCAATAAATATTGAAGGAGCGAGCGCGGGCTGGACAAGGGCAGTTGCGATTATATAAGCAGTTGTGCGGGTAAGTAATAGGTCATGTAAATAAGGGAGGAAGAGAGGCTAATGAAATTATCAAAGGAAGTTTGTCGCTGGTTCATCTGGTTGGTAGTCTTGTTTGCTCTTATAGGGGTTGGAGTGAATTTGATTCATTTGAAGTATTTGGAATGGTTTTTATTGTTGTTAACTATCGGTAGTGTGATTCTCGTTTTTGCCTTTCGGTACCTAAGAGAAAGGGAGTGATAATTACTTGAATGGTTTCTACTATTGCTGACTATCGATAGTGTGGTGCTTGTTTTTGCCTTTCAGCACCTAAAAGAAAGGGGGTGATAATTATTTATTACTTGCAAGATCAGAGAATAACCCCGCTGTGTTGTTGTTGTTGTTGTTGTTGTTTAATGCATTGTTGTCTCAATTCAAACCATTATAACGAAAATCAAAGGAGAATGAAAATGAAGTCATATTTTTTTGGGATTTTGTCCTTACTACTGGTTATGTTTTTTCCACTGAGCATGCTTGCTGAGTCATATGGCCCGGTACCAGCCATGAAAGCTGGAGTTGAGATGCCCAAGGGTCTGCGGGTAAAAGTATACTTCGGGAAAGGCACTGCCGGGGATTCTGTTGCAGAGGCCAACATGAGAGGAATTCGCAACACGTATCCAAAAATCAATCTTCGCCTTATTCCCGGCGGATCAAAGGCTGCCGTTGATCGCATTTTGGCAAACGAGGTTGATGTCGGGATTGGTATGGGGAATTTCAGTTATGCCAGTTGGCTTGGAAAAAAACCCTTTAGAAAAGCCAATACCGCTGATGAACGATTTTTATTTCAAATTCCGGCTGGGCTAAGAATAACCTGGGTGGTGCTTGCTGATTCAAATATCCACAGCGTCAAGGATTTTGACGGAAAGAAAATAAACTGTGCTGCTCCCGGTACTGGCGCTAACATGCTGATGATACCTGGGGTTCTCGCCGGAGCGGGGTTGAGCTATGACCTTATCAAGAAACACGGTGGTTTTATTCATGTTGGTCCCATGGGTCCTGCCATGGAACTGCTTGTTTCTGGACAGCTTGACGCAGTAGCAGTCACCGAATCTCAGCCAAGCAAAAGTATTAATCGATATTCGATTACTCACAATTTGCGGTTTGTTTCTTTAACGCCAAAAGAGCAAGCCTCTGGTGCACATCCGGAAACGGGTAATCTTTCATATTTACCGACTACTATTCCCGCTGGTATGTATCCCTGGCTCAAGAAAGATATTGGTGCTATGGGGGCCATGATGAGTGTGAGTGTCAGGGCTGATCTGCCAAAGGATGTAGTCTATAACCTCTTGAGTGCAACGTGGAGCGACTGGAAGACATGGCAGACAATCCACCCGTCCTTCAAGGGAATCGATTTCCCCACCGAGGCAATGAAGTCAACACCTATTCCGTTTCACCCAGGAGCTGAAGAGTTCTTTAAGAATTGGGGTTTTACACTTCCTACGCCCCTGGTATTTAAATAATAAACAACCGCAACAAAAGGGTTCGGTTTTGTGGTGTAACGCCTAGAAGGGGATAATACGCCTTGCCCTTAAAAAGGACAGGGAAGTTGTCCCCATTCTTTGAATGAAAGAAAGATTATCGTTTTTCCATAAGTTTTTCTTGATGTTCTTGGTATTTGATATATTTATGGATCTTTTCTGCATCCAACCCAGCCGTATCAACACAGTAATCTGCGGTCCAGAAATGATTTCCCCAGTAAGAATTTTTTTTCCAAGCGGCAAAACCATTGGACTCTGACCCTGTTCAGAGAACGGGGTTTTCTAAGTTAAATCAAAACTTAGTTTACCAAGCTTAATGGATTACTTCCTCAGTTTGGACTAATATGGAGTTTTTGATGCAGAACCAGGAAATTAAACAAAAATTAGTACCCGGTAGCGTTACCGAGGCAGTGTTCACTGACATTAAATTAGCGGTTCCTCGAGCATTACCGATTACCATGCTCTGCGTGTGTGCCATGATATGTATTTTTCATCTCTTCACGGGTTTTTTTGGTGGATTGAGTCCATATCCTCAGCGCTTAGTGACATTAAGTATGTTCATGGTGCTTGGTTTTTTCTTTTACCCTCTAAACCGTAAGTCATGGAAAGATAAATTCAACTGGGGAACTGCCGTAGATGCTTTTTTCATTCTTTTAATCATCGCCGGAACTGTCTACGTGATCACGGATTGGTATGACTTTAGTTCCAATCGCATGTCAGATTCACTTCCGGTGGATAGAGCCGTGGGCACTATTTTTATTTTGCTTTTGCTGGAAATTGGCCGGCGTTGCTTGGGGTGGCCTATAGTGGGGATAAGCGCGTTTTTTTTGCTAGCAAATCTTTTTTCCGATCATCTCTGGGGTTGGCTCTATGGTTTTCCCGTGAGCTGGAAAATGATGTGTGAGGTAATCTTCATGCAGCCAGAAGCAGGTATCTTCAGTGTGCCACTCATGGTCTGTACCAACTACCTAATTACCTTCTTAATTTTTGTTGGTTTTCTGTTGGTATCGGGAGTTGATCGGCAGTTCGTTGCTCTTGCGAATTCACTGGCAGGCCGGTATGCTGGTGGACCGGCTAAAGTAGCAATTATCGGCAGTGCTTTTATCGGGATGATGCAAGGCGCACCTTCGGCTAATGTAGCGGCAACAGGGAGCTTTACAATCCCCATGATGAAAAAGCTTGGGTTTGATGCGGATGTTGCCGGGGCTGTCGAATCCTGTGCATCCACCGGGGGACAACTTATGCCGCCTATAATGGGTAGTACGGCTTTCCTTATAGCTGCGTTCCTCAATATCAGTTATCTCAAGGTCTGCTACCATGCCATTATTCCAACCCTAATCTACTATTCCTGTGTGATTTTAGGAGTGCATTTCTATGCCAAACGGAAGGGATTATCGGGGATACCCCTTAATGAGATTGCCCCGCTAAGAAAGAGTATTTCTACAAGTTGGCCGATTTTCTTACCCTTTGCGATTCTTCTCGGAATGATGGCGAGAGGATATGGACTGGGCATTGTGGCCGTTTGTACCGTGATCGGTTTGTGGGTGGCCAGCATGTTTAAAAAAGAGACCCGGCTTAATGCGCAACAATACTTCTATGCCTTTGAGATTGGAGCCAAAACTGCGATCGTGGTTACCATAGCATGTGCAGTGGTAGGGATTATTATTGGGAGCTTCTATGTTTCCGGGCTAGGAGACAGACTTTCAATGGCCATTGTAAGTATCTCGGGTGGAAATTTGATGATAGGTCTTCTTTTGACAGGCTTATGTTGTATCGTTCTCGGGATGGGAATGGTCATACCGGCGGTGTACATGATGATGGTATATATTGCTATACCTGCCTTGATTCAAATTGGCGCATCCCCTATCTCAGCTCATTTCTTTGTTTTCATGTATTGTGTCGTAGCAGCTATCACCCCACCGGTGGGATTAGCCCTTTATGTAGCATCTGGTATAGCAGAAGCCAATGTTATGGATATTGGTTGGAAATCAATGCGTCTGGGCATTGTTCTTTTTATCATCCCCTTCTTTATCGTATGGAATCCGGCATTACTTGGTATTGGTTCGTTTTTGGATATTGCGGGTGCCCTGGTAACTTCATTGATTGGCGCTTTGTTTCTGGAGAGTGGTTTTGAAGGTTGGCTTCTGCGTCGGGCTAACTGGTCAGAGAGACTTTTATTAGTTGTTGCAGGAATTCTGTTGATGTTTCCCGGATACCAAACAGATTTGATTGGGGTTGTTTGTGGAATTTTGGCGCTTACAATCCAAATAAAGATTGGCTACCACGAGACTTTCAGTGTATTTATGAAGCAAAAATTTAGAAAATGAAACAATTGCATGTGTTTATGAAGATTGTTTTTAAGGAATTATTTTTGTGAAGGGCTTTAAGTGCTGTGAAGCACGGTCAGTTTTGATTTACTTCATGTTACGAGATACTTAACAAGCGCATTGTGGATGGATACGGTGAATAAAGGCAATGGCGCAAAAGAGGCTTCCTAAATTTTTTTAATCCGACCTGGGTAAAGCTCGTGGCAAAGGTTGTGATTGTGGAATGCGATTTAAAATTGAAAAAGGAGAAGATACTATGAATTATGAAACCATCCTGATAGAAAAAAAAGAAAACATTGGAATAATAAAACTAAATAATCCCTCCAAAAAAAATGCTTTGGGGACCAAGCTAATAAACGAGCTTACTGACGCTTTAGAGCAATTGGAAGACGATCCACAGGTATATGTTACAGTCATAATGAGTAATCTCCCCAAGGTTTTTTGCGCCGGGAGGGATTTATCAGAAGGTTCTACCGAAAATATAATCGAGCAACGTGAATTCTCTGGCAGGGCCGCTCAATTGTGGTTAACTTTCATGTCCCTAAAAAAAGTAGTCATTAGCGCTGTAAACGGTTATGCCTTAGCAGGCGGGTGTGGTCTTGTGGTCTGTAGTGATTTAGTAATCGCTTCTGAGGATGCAATCTTTGGTTTACCAGAAATAAATGTTGGGTTGTTTCCTATGACGATAGCGCCGGCAATGATACGTAATACAGCAAGCTTAAAGAAATGCTTCGAAATATTCGTAACTGGAGATCAATTTGATGCTGCAGAAGCAGAGAAAATGGGTATTATAAACAGAGTAGTGCCTTCTGACATGCTGGAAAATGAAGCGATGAAATTGGCTAAAAAGATAGCAAGTAAAAGCCCGACTGTCTTACAAATGGGTAAAGAATGTTTTTACACAATGATGGATATGGAATATAAAAATGCAGTAGCATATGCAAAAGAATCGATCAGTCTGATGGCTTTTAGTGATGATGGTAGAGAGGGGCAAAAAGCTTTTAAAGAAAAACGTAAACCACAGTGGAAACAACTATGAGTAAGAGAGGACGTGAGAAACGAGTCATATAGAAAATAAGGGAATCTTATTCAGGGTTATAACTCGCCATAGGATTCTCGTACTCATCGCACCAAGGATATGGTGCTTCATTGATATTTTTTACTGGATAATTACACATAAAGGGAGATCCCGATGGAATTTAAGGACATATTGTTTGAGGTGGATAGTGGAATCGCGATGATGACACTGAATCAGCCGGAAACACGGAATGTTATTACCGGAGCGGAGACCATTGCCGAGGTAGAAGAGGTGTGCCGGATGGTAAACCGCGACATGGATATCAAGGTGATGATTATTACCGGAGCGGATCCGGCTTTTTCCTCCGGGGGCAATGTCAAGGAGATGGCGAACAAGGAAGGGATGTTCCAGGGGTCGCCGGCCGAGCTGATGGATGGTTATCGGAACAACGTGCAGCGCATACCCATGGCGGTTCACGGCTTGGAAGTTCCGACTATCGCGGCGGTTAACGGGGCGGCGATTGGTGCCGGCTGCGACCTTGCACTGATGTGTGACATGCGGGTGGCGTCAAAAAAAGCCAAGTTCGGTGAGACCTTCTTGAATGTGGGGATCATTCCCGGTGACGGGGGAGCCTATTTTCTTCCCCGGGCGGTTGGTATGGCCAAAGCATGTGAGATCACCTTTACCGGCGATATTATTGACGGTCAGAGCGCATTTGAGATGGGGATGGTCAACTATGTTGTTGAGCATGAAGAGTTGCTCTCACGAACCCGGACACTCGCAGAAAAGGTAGCAGGCAAACCGCCTGCAGCGCTGAGAATGTCGAAGCGTCTGTTGTATATGGGACAATACCTGACCCTGCCGCACTTGTTGGAAACGTCAGCGGCTTACCAGGCGTTGTGCCACCACACAGAGGACCATATGGAGGCGCTGAACGCCATGTTCGAAAAACGAACCCCTAAATACAGCGGAAAATAACAGCAACCCAGATCCACCATCAGTTTTCTATATACCGCCAAAATAAGGGGACATGATATTGACGAAGAATGAGCAATGTATACAAGGGGAAGCTTGAAGAGAAACTACGATAGGATTGTTACCGCGTAGCGGCTTACTTGAACTCCCCATAAAAACTCCGAATGTTCAAGCGGATCTGAAAACGCTCTGGGAAGAACTGATTATCCACTGTGAAGGCCGTCTGGTAGACATTGAGGCGGCCCGTTTCTAGAAGGATATCAACAGTCTTCCTAAAAATGCCAGAAGCCGTATCGTTGAAGCCCGAGTTGTACCGGTTTAGCGAACCTCAACACTTATCGGACACTTTCGCCCAAATCCACCCTCAAAATAAACAAAAAAACCGTTGGCGCCCTTTGAATAAAGGGAATATGGTTTTGTTACAACACAACAGCAAAACCATTCACCAACGGAGTGATCTAATGAAAGGAATCGCCGCTTATTGTCAAGGTCGAAGAAGAAACAAATGAAAGCAACCTGAGTTCATTCGGGACCATACCAACATTTCTGGAGTTTTTAAATGGGCTCAAATTAGATCGCATGCTTGAGGCAACCTTCAAAGAAAAATCCAATCAGCGGTATTCATCCTTTCATCATATACTCACCTTGAATCTACTGAACCTGATGGGTGGACAATCAGTATCCAACGTGGAGCGTTTGGAAGAAAACGGCGGGTATTCAGAAAGGAATGAATGCGTGTTTTTCCTTCCCGAGACGAAAAACAAGAAAAAGGACGCCGCTGGATATCGTGCTTCATCACCGCAAACGTTGCGGCAAGAGCGAACAGGAGCACTTTCGTTTAACCAGGGATTTGGCGGGATTCCGGATCGGCGTCCGGGAAGACAGGACGCCGCAAGCGGCGGGGTATTAAAGCCAAGCGCATATTATTGATGGTGGATTTGGGTTCGATCGAACCCTTGAACTGACTTCAAAAGGAAGATAAAATGGCGACTAAATCGAGAGCTGTAGTCGTAACCGGACCCGGCAAACTTGAAATAAACACCTTTCCCCTTCCGCAAATCGGGGATTCCGACGGCATCCTGAAAATCGAACTGGCCGGGGTTTGTGGATCCGATCCAGGCATCTTCAATGGTAAAAGTGCAAGAGCTGCCCGTCCCTACCCGATTATTCTCGGACACGAAATTGTTGGGCGAATTCATAAAATGGGCGACGAGGCAAAAAAACGCCACGGTGTCGATATTGGGGATCGTGTCATTATCGAATATGCTTTTGGATGCGGTCAATGTCCCATGTGCCTGGAAGGCCGCTATACCGTTTGTCAGAACTTCCGCAACTATGGTTCCATGATTTCATGCGCCCCGCCTCCGCATCTATATGGTGCCTATGCCGACTATCTTTATATTCCCTCCCGGGCAATGGTTCATAAAATTGGCGATGAAATTTCCCCGGAAGAAGGCGTCATGATCTGTGCGGTGCTTGGCAATGGAATACGGTGGCTTAGTCAGATTGGAGGTGTAGGTATCGGCCAGGCGGTGGTGATTGTCGGTCCCGGACAACAAGGGTTAGCGGGAGTAGCAGTGGCAAAAGAATCCGGTGCGGAACCTATCATAATTGTGGGGGTTGATGCGAACAAACAGAGGCTGGAAATTGCTGAAAAATTTGGTGCCGACATCGCTATCAATGCAAGTCAGCAAGATCCTGTTCCCATTGTAGCCAAGGCCACGGGAGGAGCCATGGCCAATCTGGTTATGGATGTAAGCGGTCAGGCAGCAGGAGCACAGACAGCCTTGGCTCTGGCAGGATCCGGTGCAACGGTAGTACTTCCTGGGCTTTATGGCGGAAAAGCTGAAATTCCCTTGCTTTTAGACAAAATTGTCTTTAATGAAATAACACTGAAAGGGGTTTTTTCCCATGATTTTAAAGCTGTAAAACCTGCCATTAAAATGGCGGCAAAAAAGAAATACCCTTTTGAAGAGTTGATTACCCACCGTTTCGGTCTTGAAAAAGCCGAGCATGCTTTAAAACTGGTAGGAGGAGAAGACCGCGATCAATTTGTCATGAAAGTAGTGCTGGATCCAACTATGGGTGAATAAATCACGTGCTGAACCTGTCCTGAAAATGATTTTCAATTAAAACGGTGCACGTATTTGTTGTGTTGAATCACGAAACTCAGCGTGAAAACCTCGATCTCGTCTCGTTAAAAAATAAAGGTAACTGTTCAGCGTACCAACAAGGCAAGCTTGCCCCAATGAGAAAAGTGACACCCTATTCTGCGAAGCGTCATGATCGGTCTGTCATTGAACTCATTCTCGACGACCATCCATGGTCGTCTTCCGAGGAGCGTTCTTCGCTACGAGTCTCGCGAATTCAACTGACTTTGCCATCCTGGCAAAGCGTAACCGCTCCCAATCTGTTCAATAACAGACCGATCATGACTTCAGATAATTAGCTGAATGTGTAACTTAAAAGAACAATTCTTAAGAATTTGACAAAAAATCTGGAAGCTTACCCCTGAATAAAAGTCGCAAAGCTTCACTGGCACGCATGTCATGTTTCCGACACGTGGACAACAGGACCCCCTGAAATATCCGTACATCTTCATAAAATATTTTCCCCTTTAAATACAATTAGAAAGACATTTTTACATTCCAGGGAATGTTTTGTTCTTGCAATACATTCCAGGGAATGTTTATCTTAAATTTATCAGCTGATATTTTTTAATTTGGGTTTTGCTCGTCCGGCCCTAAAAAGGGTCACATCGGGCAAAACCCGGGTATTATCTTAATCTGGATTAAACATGGATCGAATTTTTATATTAATTGGTATTATCAACCAGTTGGCAACAACTCGAATTAATCGCGTCCTGGCAGAACTGGACCTTCCCATGGCACAGTTTGTTTTATTGACACACCTGTCCCAGAAGCCAAAACAGGGCTGGACGGTGACCCGCCTCGCAAATGCATTGGAGGTGAATCAGCCGGCCATGACCAAAACGTCTCAAAAAGCCTTGAAGAAAGGCTTTTTGAGACTGGAGGCGGATCCCAATGATAAACGTGTCAGGATTTTTTTCCTGACCCCGGAGGGTTTGAAAACGCTGGGGCACGCCTGGGAAAAATTGGGTCCTGATCTCGCGGAGTTCAGGGAGACATGGCAGGCTGAAGAGCTGAAGAAACTTCAAGAGCTGCTTGAGCACTTGAAAAATCAGCTCGATGAGGCCAGGGATTGATTCAGTTTGAGTTGACCGTATGACTATACCGTAAAAAAATGAGGAAAGAAAAATGGAACGAAGAGGGTTTATTAAAGTGCTGGCTGCCGGCGGAGCGGTAGCAGTGTTTCCGGCAGCGTTGAGCAGTTGTTCAGCAAGCGGTGTGAAGCCGGCGAAGTCAGTCGAAAACGATTATCAGGATATCCGTTTGAAACTGATAGCCTATGCCATGCTGGCGCCCAGTTCTCATAACATTCAGCCCTGGCTGGTCCGACTGACAGGCAGTGATGGGTTTAATCTTTATGTCGATCAAGATCGTCTGCTCCCCAAAGCGGATCCCCCGGCGCGGCAAATTCACATCAGCCAGGGAACCTTTCTGGAAACCTTTAGAATCGCCGCTTCAAATTTCGGGTACCGGGTTGATTTCGATTACTTCCCACAGGGGGAGTACAGCAACCAGACCGTCGAGAACAAACCGGTGGCATCTGTCAGGTTGGTCTCAGATTCAACCATCAAACCGGATCCGCTGTTCGAACTATTGGCGGTCAGGCAGTCAAACAAAAGGGGTTACGCAGATCGGCAGATACCGGCCTCCGATCTGCGGGTGATCCGGAATGTGAAAACCGCCGCCGGGATCGGGCTATTCGCAGACGGATCGAAACAGCTGAAATCACAACTGGCGCCCATTCTGGGTAAGAGTATGGCCATTGAAGCGAATGATGTTGAACGCAATAAAGAGCTCGCGAACCTGTTCCGATTCAACGAACAGGAAGCCATTGCGATGAGCGACGGATTCACTGTCGCCAATAGTGGTACGACGGGTGTCATGCGTTTCATTGTAGAAAAACTCTTTCTGGGCACCCGCAAAGAGGCCTCCGCCGTCGATTCCGCCTTTGCCAAAGAAGGCATCAAAGCGACCTACAAACAAGCCAAAACAGCGGCTGCCTACGGCTGGATTGTGACGAAAACCAATACCCGCCGGGATCAACTTGAAACAGGGCACATCTATGCCAGAATCAATCTGTTGACGTCAAAACTGGGGATTGCCCAACACCCCATGAGCCAGATCCTGGAGGAGTATGAGGACATGAGCTCCCTGCAGCAGGAGTTCCTGAATCTGCTGAAGATACCTCGAGGGAGCACCGTGCAGATGCTGTACCGCTTGGGATACGCTGAGGCGACCCCCCAAACCCGACGGCGGGGAGTGAAGGATATCATGCTCACGTAAGATGATTCCTCCTACTGATCGCATACTAGAAGAAACATGATTGCCACTCGCTATAAGGTCACAGGTCATCCTGTGATCCTCCTATTCAAAGAGTAAATGCAGCTTGACTCCCAAAAAATAATTTTGATTCATTTGTGGGTAGCGGAATACGGAAAAATTCACCATAATATGCTTTGATAGAATGATTTGGAGAAATTGATCTGCAGGTTAAATCGTTAAACAAAAAGAGAATATACGATGAAGATGTTAACTTTGATCTCAGCCATTTTTATCTTTATTAGTTGTGCATCTTCTAATGTCCAGAAAGAGAATGTCAGTGCCCCTTCATTTTCTTTTGAGGCGTTGTTGTCAGCTGAAAAAGTGGCAGTGCCACCCTTGCAGTATATAGCAGCCAGTGATCAGATAAAGCTTGCCTTTAGAGAATATGTACCGCAAAAAATTGAGGGGATCCTGCTTTTCTACCATGGCGGGGGCACATATAGCACGGGGGGCTACGAGTTTATTGGAGATGGGTTGAGCAAGCATAATAATATCCTGGTTGTTACGCCGGATATCAGAGGACACGGTGATTCAGGTGGAGAACGGGGAGATGCCCCCAGCGTTCAACAGGTTTTTGACGATATAGGGGTATTCATTCGATATCTTGGAACGAAATACCCTGACAAGGCAGTGTTTCTGGGTGGTCACTCCTCTGGTGGCGGTTTAATACTGAACTACGCAAGTTTCAAGAAACGGGAAAAAGTACAGGGGTACTTGTTTCTTTCTCCTCATCTGGGTTTTCGATCCAAGACTGAAGTTGAGAATAATCCCATTCCGTTTGCCACCGCAGAAACAGGCCTTTTCGTTAAAAATGCCATGTTTGGAACTCATGGCCATTCAAAAGCGGTGTTTTTTAATTATTCAAAAGAAATACTGCAAAGCTCAAAAAATATCGCTGCGATCACTGTCAATATGGCAAATGCTCAAACCCCGATTTCACCTGCAGAGCAGCTTCAAGAGTTAAACCTGCCGGTAGCGGTTTGGATCGGCGAAAATGATGAGGTGTTGGACGCAGCCAAGGTTATGGCATTTTTTAAAGACAATAATCCAAATTCTTCTAGAAAAATTATTGAAAACGAAAAACATATTTCGATCCTATTAACCGCCTCCAATTATTTAGGTTCCTGGTTGCAAAACAGGGTTCGACAAAAATAGAGTCAGCTTTATGGTAGCTACTTAGCAGGGATCAAATAGATTGGCTAAACCCAAAGGATCTTTTTCACGCTCCTGCGAATTAAGCGGATAATCTTTGAAAAGCGCTACTGTTATCAATTGCATCATTCCTCCAAGAAAAAATAGAGGCAGTCTAATCAAAAGGTTTATTCTTAGCTGGATTTTCGAAGACCAATAGCAGGAAAAAACCAGCATCTTGTTTGAAAAGATGAATCTTAGGCGGAAAATGGAGGAATTGGAGAAAGTGAAGAGCCAGGTTAATAAACGAATGTGGTATTATTAAGAAAACCCAAAAGTCATTTTAGGAAGTTTTATATGGCAAGTTAACCTGCTGTGATCATTATAAATTATCCTAAATGTCGTTCTCCAAAAGACATTCAATCGACACTTCCAAACCCCTCCTCTCTGTAAACACCCTGATATCTGGGGATCCCAGACATAAAACTCCGGTTTCCGGAACCTAAGATCCAGATTCGAGTCCTGGTGGGGCTACCAACAGTTTTATTGGGTTTGCTGGCGACAGGTTGCCATTCAATTGACATTTTAATGACGTTGGGGAGCCCTGTAATTTCTGACTATATTTGTCTTTTGACTTTAAAATATATCCCGCAGTCCATACTATTCAACAGCTTATCGAAAAAGACTCGTAGGAATCGGAATAGTCGTAATCTCATAGACTAGCGGCTTTGGTCGCTAGTCTGTTGTCGATAGAATTTGGATTTATATTTTCTGAAACGATGAATTGCCTTGATTGTATAGATGAAAATGTCACCGTTTCCCATATCTCCGAATGCCCAGTTTATTCATCCTGGCATACAGCGTGGTTCGTTTCATTTCCAATATGGCGGCCGCGCCGTTGATACGACCGTTGGTTTTTTCCAGGACTTTTTGAATATATCGCCGTTGCATCTCTTCCATGCTTGGCATGTCCAAAAAGACTTCGGCATCTGATATGCGCGTAGTGCTAGGGAGATCAAGAGAAGGTTTGTTGCCGTTGGACAGAATGACGGCTCGTTCAATGATATTCTTCAGCTCACGCACATTACCTGGCCAGGAGTAAGACATCATTTTTACTTCATCAACGGAATCAAACCGTATCTCGGGGAGTCCGTACTGTTCGCAGTACCTTTCCAGGAAATGATTGGCCAACAGAATGATATCTTGTCCCCTTTCCCGCAGGGGAGGTAATTCACAGGTTATGACATTCAAACGGTAGTACAAATCCTGCCGAAAACGACCGGCGGCGGTCTCTTCAGCCAGATCGCGATGAGTGGCGGCCACCAGCCTGAAATCAGACTGGATAAATTGCGTCCCCCCGACACGGTAAAACCTCCCGTTTTCTAATGCCCGCAGGAGCTTCGCCTGTGCAGGGAGAGGCAGTTCTCCGATTTCATCGATGAACAAGGTGCCCTCATGAGCCAGTTCGATCTTTCCTTGCTTGCGCTGAACCGCACCGGTGAATGCGCCTTTCTCATGACCAAACAGTTCACTTTCCACCAGATTTTCCGGGATGGTAGTTGCATCTACGGTGATCAGTGCACCGGTTGCACGATTGCTTGTCGTATGAATTCGATTCACCAGTAGTTCCTTGCCGGTTCCGGTTTCACCGGTTACTAATAGCGTTGCCTCCGAAAGAGCTGCTATCTGTGCATTGGTTAACATTTCATCCATTTTTGGATCATTAGTAATAATGACTTCTTTTTCGGATTCGACGAATTGAGTGGACTTAAATGATCGAAACCGGTTGACCTCTGCCTGCAAGCGGATCAGTTTTTGTGAAATCCGGACATCTCTGGTTAAATGATCGGTGAATATTTCAATAAACGGTAACGGTATATGATCAAGCATACTTTGAACAAATGAGTTTTCAAAATAACCGACTCCCTGCACCTCTGTCCCCATGTTGATGGGGAACACCAGTACCATTTTCGGTTCTGAACGGTCGGCGTTTTTAGGTTCAGAATCAAACGATTTAATAATGATTCGTTTTTCTTTGAAAGCTCTTTGGACCAGAGACATGCCATTGCTGAAACCTTTTGATTCTGTTTCTTGCCGGGTCAGGTTGCACCCATTTATAAAGTGCAGTTTTCGATTCGATTTTCCGTACTTATTCTGAAATAGCGCACTTCGTTCTGCCCCGAAAAACTGAAGCAATTTGGCAACCATATTGTAAACGAGACTGTTTTCATCGTCTGGATTATCCAATTCGCTCAGTAATTTGAAATATTGTTCAACACGGGTTTGAAAGGTTTGTATGATGTCGGGGGTCGTATTCTCGGCCTTCAGCAAACCTCTAATATTCGATGGAATAAAATCACGCCCCAAACACATTGTCTCGGCATTTTGAAATAACTCAAGCGCCAACGATTTTGCTTTATCACTTTCCCCGTCATGCAAATAGAGACGGACTAATGAGATCATCGTATGGTTCAGCGCAAATTTGAAACCGTCTTGCTCAAGTTCGTTTTTAATGGTTTCTAAATCCTTCCTTACCCTGGATGTTGGTTCCCCGTTTTTCACCCGTTGATCAGCTTTCCATCTTGAAGATAATGCCATGAAAGGATGTGATTCGTTTATAACACTGATTTCCTGGGTCAGCATGTTTTTAAAATTCCATACCTTCGACACTGATTCATAACCCAGATGGTAAAATTCTATCAACAGCTCCATGCAGAAAAGGCTTATCCAGGCTGGTGCAGATGTGGCCTCTTTCTCTTTTTCAAACGCTTTTTTCAACGTATGATACGACTGCTCAATCTGGTTTTCCGAATAAAGATGAATTGCCAGCCCAGACCTGGCAATAAAAAGGGCGTATTCGTTATTACTGACAAGTGATTCCTTGATAACGGCATTAACGTGGAAAACCGCATCATCCCGCTTTCGAATGACCGCCAGGACCAATCCCAAAATTGCCCTGGTGATAAGTGCAATGCCTGGCCAACCCTTGGTTTCGGCCAGGAACCAGTAGTTCTTTAACAGTCCGAGAGCCCGTGCGGTCCGCCCTGTCATAAAAAGAGATATGCCGAAGTACCACAGCATCACGGGATAAAAGAGCAATTGATCTTCATTCTGGGTGAAATTCTGCTCCGCTCTTTCAAAATGAACGATACCTTTATCAAATTGTCCCATCTGGGTGTAATAAAATCCAAGAAGCTCAGCAGCTGCCTTTAGGATATCGGTATCCCCCAGGGATTCCACCTTTTTTTTCCCAATGGTAAGATGCTTTTCTCCATCGACATTGTTCCCGAAATAGGCTTCCAGTCGTCCCAGGTGGAGGTTTCCCAAGGCTGAAAAACGCTCATCACCAAAGGATTCGGCCAGCTCGACGGCAGTCTGTAAATAGCTTAACAGGGGACGCATACCTCGCCCAACGACGAACGACAGGTTTGAAAACTCCAAAACGGATTTCAGGAACAGCGCTTCTCCACCAGCTCTGCCATTGGTGATATGATGATTTAACCGCTGGACCGCCCGCCCGAGATACTGGTAAGCCAGGTCATGATTCCCTTTTACCAGGAATGAATGGGCAAGTTCTGTTTCCATTTCAGAGGCTTCCATATTGTTGCCTGTATCTGACAGCAACTTGATAATGGCCCGTTTATCCATCCGGTCAAATAGTTCCTTTGCCCGAATGCTGTTCAGCAAGGCTGATATTCGATCCGGCGTATTCAACAGTTGTAATTCGTACCGAACGCTTTCTGGCAGTGCTTCGGACAGGCCGATCAGATCATCCTCACTTATGTGTACCCATCCTTCCGACTCCGATTGTTCCAATAGATGTATCAACAATTTGGACTTTAGCGGTGTCAGGCTTGAGCAGACCGAAACGGGAATGGGAACCCCGCACACCTCCAGATTTGCTAAAAACTGCCATTGCTCCGGTGTAAAATCTAATAAGTGAATGCTCATGACTTTTGACTCCTCTGGAATTGAAACTACCTATTCAACGTTTGGTAATGTGCTGTTTGTCAATATTTCGTCATAATGGGGTCTGCGTTTTTTTACTTCTGACCTTATTATACTTTGGCCAATAACACTGATCACTATAATATATTGTATTTATGAAATATTTTAACTAATATTTGAAAAACACGTGCCTTAGTAGGCATCATGCCCTCAAAACGGAATCTTAGTCAAGATAGAACGTCAACATTTTGACACTATAAAATTCATTATTTGGTCATTTTAATAATTGTTAGCTATCTGATGTATGAAAAATGCAATAAATACAATGCATAAAGTTGATTTATGGAATCGGTATGCTCATTGCAGTTCACAATTACATGTCGAATGTAACGGCTCTTTCCCGGACATTCTGGGAGAGTTGATCAATTTGATTTCCGAGATTCAATTTCAAGGATATCATTATGAGCATTTTTACCGATGACGAATCCAATTTATAGTACAATCCATAAAAATTTTTTTCTGGAGGTTATAAAAATGGCTCAAAGCGATCAACATGGACTCTATTCTTTTTCTCTGTGTTACTTCCTCAAGCTGAAAAAATCGAGCTGGTCGATAAGTTCGAAAAA
>Ga0075122_10000544_pt1 | contig 29470 bp, 34 predicted proteins | sample AntAceMetag02UKB_FD_69790 | JGI IMG/M metagenome (GOLD analysis project Ga0075122, IMG submission 69790) | Saline lake microbial communities from Ace Lake, Antarctica - Antarctic Ace Lake Metagenome 02UKB | ecosystem: Environmental > Aquatic > Non-marine Saline and Alkaline > Saline | place...
AAATATATAGATTCCTTAAAATGACAACTATAGAAAAAGAAAAAAGAAATTTTACTTATAGAAACAAGAAAAAAAGTTTTACACAAGAGAGAAAATTTTTATTCTTTTTGGATCTATTGCTCTCTTAGTTTATCCACAGAATAATTAATTTTCTAAAAACTTTATAAAAAGCTAAAAACTAATATATTTCTTTATTTTTTTGTTTTGTATTATAAAGTTTTTAGAAAATTAATTCTTTATTTTGTATTATTTCTTATTAATTTATATTTAATTAAAATTATTTTTTTATTAATTTAATTATTTTTGAATTTATCTAAAACAATTTATGCTTAAAAACCTATAGTATAAAAACAAATCACATAGAAGCAGACTCAGGAGTAAATATTCATTTATTATATTTAGAAACCTATAATTTATGACTGCATAGAAACTCTTATCAAGAGCGTGATACTAAAAAATAGTATAAATCAGAAACTACAGAATCTGTCTTATAAAAACTTATTGCTATTCTAATGATAAAAAAGCATAACATACACCATAAAACAAAAATTAAATAGAAGTATATTCTTTAATTTCTATCCGATATTGTACTTTAAAACGTCTATATATTGTATATTTCACAATTATACAAATATAGCATATGAATACAGGATATTCATTAAATTTTATTATATATTACTATATTCTCATATCGGACTTAATATTTACTAATATTTTCCACTGTTTTTGTCAATAGTAATTGACAAAAGCCATTTGATACTAAATCTAAAAGTGCTGTTTGTTTGTAATAAAAAATAAAAAAATTCAGTCCTGAGTGCTCAGAACTGAATTTTTTGTTAATATTTTGTATTTTCTACTTATTTCTTAGTATTTTCATATTTATTAATCGCTTCAACTATTTTTGCATCATCTGTTAGATCTTCAACAAACAAGATATGTTGTCGATTTATCCTCATTTCATCGTATGGCCCATGCACTTCATTGCCTAATTTTATAAGCGGAAAGTCTTTTGGAATCTGTTCTGCTCCTTGATGAAGGTTAACCATGTCTTGTAAATAGTATATATTTTTTATAACTACACTATCACTATTTTCTGAGATAACTTGTCCAAAATATGTTTGATTATTAGTTAAGAAAATTGCTTGCCAGCTTGCTTTATTTTTTGAAAGCCCACCAGCATTACCAAAATTTTGAATAGCTAAATATATTAGTAAGCCGATTATTATTACTGCTGAAAAAATTAATACCCATCCACTTTTTGTCACTCTATATTTAAATCCTGTGTTTGTTGTTTCCATATTTTTTGTTTAATTTATTATGTATTAATTTTACATCATAGTTTTTTAAAAAGCAAAAGCTCTAATTATTTTTATTAATATTTACTACTACTCCGCAAGCAGCTAACGTTGTCATTAATGCAGTGCCGCCAAAACTTACTAATGGTAACGGGACCCCAGTCAACGGCATGATACCAACCATTGCTCCCATGTTAAAGAAAGCCTGTCCCCCAACCCAGATAACAAACCCTATAATAAAAAGCTTAGCGAAATTATTTGTTGTTCTTTTAGAAATTTTTAAAACTTTAAAAATAAAAAATAAATAAACCAAAACAAAAAGTACAGTAATTAAAAAACCAAACTCCTCCCCCATTATAGCGAAGATAGAATCTCCAGCTACCTCTGGTAGATATTGAAACTTTTGTCTTGAGTGCCCAAGCCCCATACCAAATATTCCGCCACTACCTATAGCAAGCAATGCTTGATTGATATGGTAACCAATACCTTGTGGATCTATTTCTGGATTTAAAAAAACAGTTAAACGTTGCATACGGTATGGAGCTATCTTTATCAAACCAACAACCCCTATAATTCCTGCTATACACAAAGAAAATATATATGATAATTTAACCCCTGAAGCATAAAAAATACCAAGAGACATAATGGCTATGATAAATAAAGTACCAAGGTCTGGTTGTAAAGCAATCAATCCTGTAACAATTCCTACTATTATTATGAAAGGAATAAGCCCTTGGGATATACTATTTTGATTCTCTTTATTCTTTGTAAACCATGCTGCCAGATATATTAACAGTCCAAATTTTGCAATTTCAGATGGCTGGATCGAAAAACCTCCCCAACCAATCCATGAATGTGCCCCATGACGAATAATACCGAGTCCTGGTATAAATACTAAAATTAGCAAAATTATGGACGCAAAAAAGAATAAATTAGCTTTTTTTTGAAAAAATTTATAACTTATCCTAGAAAAGATAATAAAAAAGAGTATTCCTGGTAATAATCCATGGGTTAACTGATGTTTTAAGAAATAATAACTATCATTAAAACCTGCATACCCTACTACCGATGAAGCTGATGCTAACATTATCAAACCAAAAACCACTAAAGCCCCTATGGTTATTATTAACGATGTACTAGATTCATTATCTTTCTCACGTGTCATACATTCTTATTCTATCCTATTTTTTGCAAAATAAAAAGCTGGCCAAATTTGATTTGACCAGCTCGTCGATAAAGACTAATTTTTAAACACTTTTTTAAATTTAAAAATTAAATAAATACCTAAAATAAATGTAATAGATCCCAAGCCCTGCAACAAAGAAGCTAGGATTATTGGATTTTGTTCATATGAGAACAAAAACAACATTAACCCAAAACCACCTAGTCCAACAGCTTGACTAAATCCAGCAATGGCTGAACGAATAGAAATTACTGTTGCTCTGTTTTTAGAATCCAAACGATCATTTAAAAAATGATCTAAAAATGGATCCTGGTAGCCACGCACTATATTTTGACATAAAACAAATAATGTAGCAGACATAGCAACAAATTTACCCATCAATATTATTGGTAGACTCGCAAAAATAACCAAACCAATAATGCTTGTATATTCACCAAACTTCTTTTCTAACCAATCCGCCTTCCAACTAAAAAACATGGCGACAATATTAAGAATAGCAAATAAGAAACCCCAATATTTAATTGGCAAATTAACCAATTCAAAATATGGGTTATATGTAAAAAACCAGACCTTCCCACTTACAGTAATAACCATAGCAAAAGCAATAATCCATTTTACTTTTTTATTATTCTTTACAAACAATACACTTATCTTCATAAGATCCAGGTGTTCAGATAAACCACACTTATTTATTCCATTCGTTTCTTTAAAAAATAAAGTTGCTATAGCAGCTAAGGCCACAAAAGGAATGGATAATAAGGCGGGCAGACGGCTATGTATTTCAGTTAAATAACCTGCAAATAAAGAACCAACTGCAAAAAGTAAAAATCTAATCGCCAGTGCCTTTCCCTTTATTTTTTTATAATCCGTTGTTTCCCAAACAGAAGACCTTTTTAAGGAATCATATAGAAAAGCTGAATCAGCACCTGAACAGAGCGAAGCTCCTATCATCCATACGATATTAGCTAGCCAGACTATTGCTGGGGAATTCGCAACAGAAAAAAGAATAATACATACTAGATATAATATGGATCCAGCCATGATGGTTTTCTTACGACCAATTAAGTCTGCTAAAGCCCCAGAAGGAATTTCTGGAATTATGAAACCCAATACTACAACTGCCTCCATAAAATATATTCCATGCAGTGTCATGTGTCCCTGCTCTTGCAAATAATGAATTAAAATTGGTCCCCAAAACAAGGGTTCACGTAATACGTGAAAAATAAAATAAAAAATTATGTTGCGTGAAAAAGGATCTTGAAAAATTCTTTTTGCTTTCACTGTATTCCTCCTATAAAATTATTCCTTGATCTACTGCTAGTTTTTTAAAGGTAGCGGATTTTAGAGCCAGTTCTTCGAAACTCTCTGCAATAACCTCTACTTCTCCACCTTGGCCATTGAGATTATTTAACATGACATATTTGTTGCAAATACGACGCACTGTATTTAATCTGTGTGTAATAATAACGGCGCTAATATCTTCTGTTAAAATAGTTTCTAAACCTTCTTGTACTTCTCTTTCTGTGGTTGAATCCAACGAAGATGTAGCTTCATCAATTAACATAAATCTTGGTTTTTTCATTACCGCCGAACCAATCATTAACCGCTGTGCCTGTCCACCAGAGAGCTGAACACCGTTTTTGCCTACCACAGTGTCTAGACCGTCTGTTAGTCTGTCCCCAAAATCAATTTTCAAAAGTTGCATAATCTTCCAAATTTCTTTATCATCTGGAATCTCAGATCCACTACCCAATAACTCATAAAGTAAATTATAGCGGATAGAACCATTTAAAATTTGAGCCTTTTGCGGAACATAACCAATATGACGTAACCATGACTTTTGTTCGATCTTCTTTAAGTCAACTCCGTCTATCTTAATACACCCATAAATTGGATCCATATATCTGAGAATAAACCTCATAACTGTTGTCTTTCCTGCTCCACTTGGACCAACAATCCCGACTTTGTCTCCAGGACTAACAGTAAACGAAATATTACTTATGGTTATAGCATGTTCACTGCCACTCTCTTTGTTAATCTGCTTCGGATACCTATAAGTCACGTTGTCAAAATCAAGTTTGCAAGATGCGTTCTTAGATAAAATGATAGGATTCTCATATCTAGCCAAACCAACCGGCAATTCCAAAGCTTCTTTAAGCGACATAATACTTGGTGCAACCGAATTAATTTGATGCTCAATCTCTCCGATCTGCCACAACCGAGCAGCTAGCAAACTACTCCAAGTAACAAGGGGGTATAATAAACCTATCTTCATCTGTCCGTGCCAAACTTCATAGGCTCCGTAAATCATAATTAACAAACACAAGATACTTGTGACGACTCCACGTAAAGTAATTCTTGGCAAAAACCAACCTGCCCAAAATTTATAATCTTCCGCAAAGATTTCATCAAACTCTTTGTCCATTATATCTACTTCTTTCTTTTCCATGCCAGCATTTTTAACCCTCTCTACCATTTCTAATCTCTCACAACGATATTTATTATGATTACGCCACCGTATATCTATAGGCAAACACACTTTTAATGTTTGTTGATTAAGATAAAGACTAGAAAAACAATACCCAGCCAATAAAATCATTACCAATAATCCTGCCCTCCAATCAAGTATCCATATTGCGAGAAAAGAAGTAACTAAATTCATTAGAATATCAAAGCCACCAAACATAAGTAAACCTTGTAAATAAGCAACTCTATCATAACCTTTTTTAATATTAGGTTCATTTAACAAATCATTCTCAATAATATGTGTGCCTAACGATTTACTTAAAAACATTTTTGTTGTTTGTTGATTTAAGCGTCTAAAATTATCGCCCCAAAGACCTTCTCGAAATATTGTTTGCTTGTAATAAATGAAAAGTGAAAACAAAGTAAGTACAACAAAAGTACCTAGACTATAATAAATAAGAAAAACTTCTCTCTCTTTCTCACCATCAAATATCCAACCTGTAGCCCACTGTATAACTATTGAAATTACACAATATACAGCTGTCAACATTGCTACCCACTTAGCCTTTCTCTTGCCTTCCTCACTAACCAATTCTTTCCATATCCAACTAAAAATTAATTGCATACTGGTTATACTTTCTTTCAAATATTCACTCCAGTTTTTTGCAATCTTTCTTTTTAAATCTGCATCAACACTCATTATGTACCTCCTAAGTTTTATTAATTGTTAAATAGCTTTTTTAATTTTTGAAATTAAAACTCCCTGGTCTTTATGGCCAGGGAGTTATCTAGAAGTATATTTAGATTAAATTTATGTAATCATAGTTGAACATAATTTACTTATAGACAAATCCTTAGCCATATTTGTAGACATACCAAAAACAGGTAAATCACAAACATATGTAATAGCATTATTTCTTAACCAATATTTATTTTGTCTATTATAATTATTCATAAACTTTTTATATTTTTTCGCAAAAATTAATTGTTATGTTTTACTTTTACTATATATTCCCTTTAGTGTCAAGTGGATAACTTATATATTATAGTTCTCTATATATTAAGTTAAATTTTTTAATTTTTAGTTACAGTTTTTTAATTAATTCTTTTATCATTCCATCAAAATTACGAGAACCCATAAATACTACTACATCCTTGGGTTTAGCCAATTTTAGGATATTTTGTATAATTTTATCAGGATTTGGTTGATAAACTACGTTTTTGTGGGTTTTTTTAAGATTATCAGCTAATTCCTTGCCAGAAACATCATATACTCCTGGTTTTTTCTTATATTCATTCAGTTTAGGTATATACACTTTATATACCCCTTTAAAAGCATTGTTGTAACTTTTCACACATTTAATTGAACGACCACCACGATTTGGTTCAAAAACTGCAAAGATTTTTGAATCTGGAAAATGTTTAACTAAGGCTTTAACAGATTCTTTAGACTTAGATGGTGAATGTGCAAAATCATCTATTATTGTAACACCTTTCTTTACTTGTCTAACTTCTAATCTTCTCTTAACATTCTTAAAACTTTTTACCCCGTCTTGAATCTTTTTTAATGGTATTTTAAATTCTTTAGCTAAAGTAATAGCTGCAGACCAATTCTCTAAATTAAAATCTCCAATTAAATTAGTTTCAAAACCACTCATTAGTTTTTTATCATTCATATAATACAAAACTTTACACTTTGCAGATTTTAAAACTTCATCTAAATTCTCTCCTCCTTTTTTAGTAATAATGATTCCGTCTTTAGGAATTGATTTAACTAAACCTTTAAATGTATCAATATATGATTTCTTGGTTTTAAAAATATCCATGTGGTCCCATTCAGCTGAAGTTAAAATTAAATACTTTGGATGATAGAAATCAAACTTAGAAGAATAATCCCAAGGTGAAGCTGCCGGATATTCATCCCCCTCAACAATTGATATTTTTGTTTTAGTTAATCTGGCTCCGTGGTTAAAATTTAAAGGTAAACCTCCTAGCATATAGCTAGGATTTTTGTTTGCTGATTCAAACAACCAAGCAACCATAGCAGTAATTGAAGTTTTGGCATATGTACCAGCTATGACTATAGAGTTTGATTTAATAAAATATTTTTCTAGTAACTTAGGAAAATGCTCTAATTCGATTCCATTTTCTCTAGCATACATTACTTCTGAGTTTGTATCTGCGTAATGTGCGTTACCAATAACAATCTCATCTGGCTTACCGATTTTTTTAGGATTGAATGGATAATAGTAATCAACCTTATTCTTCTTTAAATAATCACTCATTGGAGGAAATATCTTTTTAGGCTCAGAACCAGTAATCTTAAATCCTGCATGCCTAAAAGCCACGGCTATCGAAGCCATAGCTGTTCCACCTATCCCTATAAAATGAATATGTTTTTTCATAATATTATCTTTAATAACTCACCCATAAACATAAAATATATACCACCCTGTATAAAAGCAGGAATGGATAAAAAGGTAATATGTCCTTTATCAGACGCACAATAGTTGTATACCCACAACCTACTACCCAAAGTCCAATGACATACTTTACCAAATGAATATTCAAATAAAAAGACTATTACCCCTGTTGTTAAAACAACAGAAAGATATCTAACATCAATTAATACTGTTAAATATACCAGACTGACAATAAAAGGGATATAGAAATATATTATGTTTAGAATATTTACTTTTTTAAATTCAAACCTTTTCTTTTTGAATATAAGCCTAATGGATATTGTTAAAAGTTGGATAGCTAAAAATATTGCTGAAACATAAAGAAATTCAACATTCCCAGATGATAAAGTTATTAATCCATCAGATAGTTTAATAAAGCAAAACCAATAAACAAATCCTCCTAAACCCCACGGTATTAAATTTAAATAACTGGTATAGTTTTTAAACAAAGTTTGTACTTTGTAATCCCAAAACCTTTTGGGATAAAAAATATCCCATAACCATGAGAATAGTGTTTCCCCTACCATTCCTAATATACCAAATAGGAGAAAATATATTAAAAACAAAAAATTGTTTTCAAAGAAGGATAAAATAATAACCAATAAGATAATTGGCAAAATAATTCTTAAGTAATATTTTGAAATAGATATCTTCATTTTTACATCTGTTCAGGAGTATTAACACCTAAACACTTTAAAACATTTTGTAAAACTTCTTTTGTTGCTTTAACAATTTCTAATCTAAATTCTAAAACTTTATCATCCTCAACAACTTTACAATTTTCATAAAAACCATGAAGCTTGTCTGCTATGGATATAGCATAAAAAGCTACTTTGTGTACTTCATAAGTTTTAGAAACTTCAGAAATTAATTCTGGCCACTTAGTTAATTCTTTAATTAATTCTTTTTCAGAATCATGTAATTCATATTTATCTTTAATTTCTTCTGTACCTTTTGCTTTCTTTAATATATTACAAACCCTAGCATAAGCATATTGGACATAAAATACAGGATTTTTCTGAGATTTTTCTTTAGCTAAATCTAAATCAAAATCCATTGCCTTGTTATTAGCATGCATTAAAAAGAAAAATCTAGCCACATCTAATCCTACTTCATTAACTAACTCTTCTAATAATACATATACTCCTTTACGTTTAGACATTCTGTATTCTTTGCCATCTTTAATTAAACGTACCATTTGCATTAATAATATTTCTAATTGACCTGGATAACCAATCAAAGTCGTAGCTAATTTTAATCTTGGAACATAACCATGATGATCTGCGCCCCAGATATTAATTACTTTATCAAATTTTCTATCATGAAATTTATTCCAATGATAAGCAATATCAGGCAAAAGATATGTCTTATCTCCATTAGATTTAACTAAAACACGATCCTTATCATCCTCTGTATCTTGATCTGCTACTTTTAACCAAATAGCTCCTTCTTTTTCAAAAACTAAATCTTTCTTTTTTAACTCCTCTAATATGTCGTCTACTTTTCCTTTATCGTGTAAATCCTTTTCAAAAAACCATTCATCAAATTTGATATTCATTTTTTCTACAGCTGGTTGGATATATTCTTTAACAATTTTATCTGCTGCCCATATACCAATTTCTTCAATATTATTTTTATGAATATTTTCTTTTTTTAATTCTTCTGCTAGTTTATCAATATATTCTCCTGAATATTGTGCTTCCTCGTCTTTTAATATTGAATGACCTAAAATTCTAACTTGATTACCAAAGTTATTTACATAAAACTCTCTTTCTACTTTATGACCGGCCAAATCTAAAATATTAGCCAAAACATCACCAGAAAAACCACCCCTACCATTAGCTAAAGTTAAAGGTCCTGTTGGATTAGCAGAAATGAATTCAACTTGAATTTTTTGTTTATCATCTGCTTTTAATTTTCCAAAGTCTTCTTTTTCTTTTAAAATCTCTTTAACTTTTTCTTGAAGAAAAGATTCTAAAACAAAGAAGTTAATAAAACCAGGTTTAACTATCTCAACTTTTTCAAAGTCATTAACAAAATCTCCTAGCTCATTTAATATCTCTTGACCTACTTCCATTGGGTTCTTGTTCAATTTCTTACCTAAAACCATAGCCACATTACAAGAATAGTCACCTAAATCTGATTGAGGAGGATATTCAACCTGAAACAAAGTATTCTCTAAAGAATACTTTTCTTTTAATACTTGATTAATTTGTTCTTTTATTGTATCTTTGATATTCATATCATTAGATTCATTATATATCAATATCTGATATAATAAAAGTATGAATATCACAGAAAACAAACGAACATATCATGATTACAAGATCTCAGAAACAATTGAGGCTGGTTTAGTATTGTCTGGACCAGAAGTTAAATCAGTTAAAAAAGGTTCTATTAGTTTAAAAGGAGCATATATATCAATTGATCAAAATATGGAAGCATATCTGGTTAGTGCACATATTGCGTTATATAAGCCAGCAAAAACATACCAAAAAGACTATGATTCTGAACAACCAAGAAAGCTATTGTTGAATAAGAGGCAAATAAGCTCTTTAGTTGGTAAACAAGGAGAAAAAGGTATCTCTATTTTACCTTTAAGAATATATGTAAAAAATCGCTTGATTAAGCTTGAAATTGGCATTGGAACAGGAAAAAAGAAATATGATAAGAGAGAAGACATTAAAAAAAGAGATTTTGAGAGAAGAAAGAAGAAATTAATGTAAACCCTTGCATTTTATTAAAAACTATGATATAATAGATATAGATTAACAATATTGTTAATGTTTATGTCAAATATCACTAATAAATTACTAATTTTAGCTAATTCTAGCAAAACAGTTTTTTCCACAACCGACTTATCTTTGATGTGGAAAACAAAAGATAAGAAAAGTTTAAATGTAATCATACACAGAGCTAAAAATAAAGGATATCTAAAAACAATCAAAAGAGGTATATATAGGTTAAACGAGAAAAAAATAAATATATTTGAATTAGCCTGCAAAATGAAGAAAAACTCATATATAAGCTTTGAAAGCGTGTTAACACAAACTAATGTTATTAATCAGTGGCATGATGAAATAATTTTAGCTAGTGATAGAAACTTATCTATTAAAAACGAATACGGTAAATTTATATATAAAAAATTACCAGAAACAATATTAGCTAATCGACTAGGTGTTATTAAAAAAGACGAATATTTTTTTGCCTGTGCCGAAAGAGCTTTGTGCGATAAGATATATAAAAGCGGTTTAACATATTTCGATGATTTAACTTCAATCAATAAAGAATTAATTTTAGATATAAGCAAGATATATAACAAAAGAGTTATTAGAGATATCAAAAAATTATTAAACATAAAATAATATTTATGCGTTTAGAAAAAATAGAACATAAAAAAATAATGTTAAACATTTTAGCTGACATTTCTTCTAATCCCCTATTGTCCTCTAATCTAGGTTTTAAGGGCGGTACTTGTTGCTACTTTTTGTATGGGTTAGACAGATTCTCTGTTGATTTAGATTTTGATTTATTACAAAACCAAAAACAAGATGGAATACTTAATGAACTTGATAAAATATTAAAAAAATATGGTGAAGTAAAAAAAGAAGGTAATGTTTTTGCCCGCAAAGTTAAATATAATCCCGAATCAAGTGCTATTAAAATAGATATTTCTAATCGCTTTGATATTAATAAATTAAACACTTACACAGCCCAAGACATTGTATCTTCTGTGCCTCTTAATATCTTAAACAAAAAAGACATTTTTGCCCATAAATTAGTTGCCCTAAAAGAAAGATACACAAACAAAATTAACAAAAAAACAATCGCTCATAGAGACTTATATGACATAAACTTCTTTTTTGAACAAAACTGGGACTTTAATTCTGATATTATAGAATTACGTACCCAAAAATCAGCTACTAGATACTTAAAAGAACTAAAAACTTTCATTGAAAAAAGGGTTGATAACAAAAAGATATTAGAAGGTTTGGGTTCTCTAGTAGATGCCAAAAAAAGAAATTGGGTAAAGGAAAATCTTAAAAAAGAAGTCATCAAAAAACTTGCTATTTACATAACAGCCATAAAAAGATAAAAACTTGACATAAAACCATATTTTCTTTACAATAAATAGGAACTCAGAGAGTTCTTTTTTCATAGATTCGTTTAGGAATCTAAACATGGGGGTGTCTTAATTCGATGGAATTAACCTATCTAATCTAGCAAATCTAGTGAAAGCTAGTAAAACATTTGAGTTTAAAATAACTCCAAAATTTTTAAGCCGTGCTAAGGCAGGTTTAGCTAATTTAGCTAATTCTTTTGCTTTACAACCGGTTACCGCAGTAGCCTAAATCTCTACTGCCATCCAACTGACTGATGTTTACTAAGTCTAATTGGATGTCATAATCTGTAAACTAAATATTTAATCTGCCTTAATTAAATATTGAAATTTAAAAGGCTCGAGTAAAACATATTTTGGATATTTTTTACCTTTTACTTTAAAACCCCAAATATCCTAAGTTTGTAGAATGATTATTTAGCCTATTCTAGACGCCGGTGTGATACCGACCACCTCCACCAAAAAAACACATGCAAATAAAAAGAAGAAAACCAAAACGCAGACCAGAGATTGAACAAAAAAAACGAACCAGACTTAATGGTTTAATTAGAGTTCCTGAAGTTAGACTTGTTGATGAAAACAATGCTAGTATTGGTGTAATCAAAACAGAAGATGCTTTAAAAAAAGCTAAGGATGCTGAATTAGATTTAGTAGAAGTTAACCCTAAGGCACAACCTCCTGTTTGTAAGATAATGGATTTTGGCAAATATAAATATGAGCAAGACAAATTAGCTCACAAACAAAAGGTTGCTAGTAAAAAATCTGAAATTAAAGGTATTAGATTATCTTTTAAAATCAAGGGTAATGACTTGGAAACAAGAGTTAACCAAACTAAAAAGTTTTTACAAGGCGGTAGCCAAATTAAAATTGAAATGATTTTAAAAGGTAGAGAAAAAGCTCTAGCAAATAACGCAAGAAATATTATACAAGGTTTTATAAAAGAATTCGGAGAAGATGTTAAAATTATGCAACCAGTCCAAAAACAAGGTGGTAGATTTTCAGCAATCATTGCTCCAGTTAATAAATAAAATATATGGCTAATAAAGGAAAAACAATTAAAGCAATATCAAAAAGATTCAAGGTCACCAAACGTGGCAAGGTTGTTAAACTTAAAGATGGACAAAACCATTTGAATGCAAAAGAAACTGGAAAGACAACCCGCCAAAAAAGAAATAACTTGAACTTATCTGAAAGATCTGGTAAGAATATCAAGAAACTACTTAAATTATCTTAAATATATGCCAAGAGTAAAACGAGGAAAAGTACGAACTAAGAAAAGACGTGCTGTACTAGAAAAAACAAAAGGATACAAGTGGGGTGGAAAGAATTTAATCCGCCGTGCCAAACAAGCAACAAAGAAAGCTGGTGCTCATGCTTTGCGTGATAGACGTATCAAAAAAAGAGTTATGCGCAGACTATGGCAAACTCAATTAAATGCTGCTGTTAGAGCATATGATTTATCTTATTCTAAATTCATTGGTTTATTGAAAAAGAATAAAATAGAGCTAGATCGTAAAGTATTAGCAGAAATAGCTCAAAAAAATCCAGAGATATTTAAAAAGATTATAGAACAAATAAAGAAATAACTAAAAAATCCCCGAAAAGGGGATTTTTAAATGATATTAAACATATTCTTATTAATATGGCCAAAGTGGCTGTTTTGTTTGTCTAGATTTGGTAATATCTACAAATCTAGACCAATACCTCTTTAACAAGCCAAAATTTCCATTTTTAGGTTTAAATAGGTTAGGTATTGGTGTTTGTTTTTGTTTTTTGTTTAACATGTGCCCTAAATAGTTAAGGCAAATTTAAAATCACTAAAATTAGTGATTATTTTGACTTAACAACCAAGCGATATTGCTTTGGTGTTAGATTCTTTACCTTAATTTTCATAAAATCCTCAAGGTATTTTACGTCTTCCTACATATACATTTTAGCACAATTTTAGGCACTTGTCAATGTAAAAAAAGTATGTTAATATGTATATGACCTGCCTTTTTGGTGGGTCTGATTAAATAAAGTTTTTCAAATGCCCATTTACAAATATGTAAATAAGGACTTCTTTAAAAAGTGGTCAAATGAGATGGCCTATGTTTTAGGATACATTGCAGCAGACGGTTCTCTGATTAAAAACAAAAGAGGAGTGCATTATTTAGATTTTCAATCTATAGACAAAGATTTACCAATTAAAATCAACAAATTACTATCTGCGGAACACAAAATTAGAAAAAGAAAATAGAAAAATTCTAGTTGAAAAACAACCTACCATGTTCAAATAGGCAGTAAAGAAATATTTAATGATTTAGGAAAGTTAGGTTTAAAACCAGGTAAGACCAAAAGAATGAATTTACCAAAAATTCCGAACAAATATTTTAGTCATTTTGTGAGAGGATTTTTTGATGGTGATGGTTGTATTGTCTACGGAAATTTCTTTAGTAAAGAACGGCAGAAAATGAAACAGTACATACAAAGTGCTTTTATATCAGCAAATCAAAATTTTCTTAATGAATTATTTATAAGCCTGAAAAGATTAACTGACATAGAAGGTGGTAGTTTGCGCTATTCGGGAAGGGGTTGGAGATTATCATTTAGTATTTATGATACAAAAAGATTATTTAGTTATATATATCAAAACACATACGATGGAATTCGCATGATGAGAAAGAAAAACAAATTTGAAGAAGCAATTAATTTCTATTTTAATAAATAAAAATGGACCGGTAGATCAATTGGTAGATCATCGCCCTGTCACGGCGGAGGTTGCGGGTTCAAATCCCGTCCGGTCCGCCATTCCGAAAAAATCCTGTCTAAAACAGGATTTTTCGTTTATATAAAAATATTTACTTAACTTGTTTTTTATGGTAATATTTTAATATAAATTACGATTTATGAATAGAAAATTAATACCAAAACAAATCAAAGAATTAATTAATTATTGGTGGAAGACATCTGAACACGACAATAAAACTATGCTAATTTTATTTAAGCATAAACATTATTCTGATTCCTTGTTTTTTGGTCATATTGTTCTTGAAAAAATTTTAAAAGCACATGTTGTAAAATACACAAATAAAGAAGCTCCTCGAATCCATGACCTAGTTGAATTATCAAAAAGAGCTAATCTAAATCTAAATCAAGAAGAATTAGAATATCTAAAAATAGTAAATAGATTTAATATGCGAACTCGTTACCCAGATGTAAAACTTCGATTCTACAAACAATGTACCTTAGAATATACCCAAGAACATTTAGATGAAATAAATAAATTATATAAAAAACTATGTCAACAATTCAAGCAAAAAAAATAGTTAGAAAATATATAAATAAGCTAAAAGCAGAAAACTATCCTTTTCAGGCTGTTTATTTATTTGGTTCTCATGCTCAAAATAAAGCTAATAAAAAAAGCGATATTGATGTTGCTGTTATTTCTAAAAAATTAGAAAGAAATTGGAACAGGAATGAGGATAAATTATGGAAATATACCCTTAGTGTTGACTCAAAAATTGAACCAATCGGTTTTACTCCAAAAGATTTTAAAAATACTAACGACCCAATGGTACATGAAGTAAAAACTACAGGTATTAAAATTATATAATAAAATTAATATAGCCTATACAAAAACAGTTCTATAGTATTAATAGAACTGTTTTTTTAATATATAATTTAATATCTTTTCTCCTGTTCTCTGTATGCTTATTAATCAATAAGTACAAACAAATTACCAACTTCCACCTCCCCCTCCACCAAAGCCTCCTCCAGAAAATCCACCACCACCAAAACCCGAGACACCTTTAGCAGCTCCTGCATTAGCTGCTGTCATCCCTTTACTAAACGAGCTATTAAATGAACCCATAGAATTTGCTAATGACATTGCCATATAATGTGATGTCCAAGATCCTACATACCAATCTGGTTGTGCTAAATCAATGCCTTTAAAAACACCTGCCCACTCCTTTTCAACTCCAAAGATAATTGCCCACGGCAAATAATCAGCAAATTTATCTGGATTAGCAGAAGGAGAAAAATGAAACTTAACCCTATCTTTTTCTGTAGCAGACAAGAACATTTTAAACCCCTCTAATCTTTCTTTCATTACTGCTCCTTCTTGAGTTTTCTTTGGCATAATCTGAGCAAAGAATATAATGAGAGCCCCAGTAACTAAAATTGAAATTATTGGAATTAAACCTGAAGAATTAAAACCTCCTAAGAAGAAGAAACCAAATATTACAACTCCACCAATAACAGTTAGGGTAGCTCTTGTTGTTTCTGGATTTTTAGCAAACCAGCCGTCTTTAGTTACTTTAACATAAATACTTTTTTTAATTTCTTTAATTTGATTAGTGATTTTACTATTACTCTTAATCTTACTTAAAGACATTTCTTTTTTTGTATCATTATCAAAAAAAGCATTAATTAAACTTCTTTCATAAGTTAATAAATTTTGTATAGATTTTTCTGTACGTAATAGTATCCAACCCTTTCCAATATTCAATCCTAAAGCTTTTTTATCCTCTTGTTTAATTTTTAAATACCCGCGTCGTGCTAAATCAATAATTGTGGCTGATAAATCACGCATATCCATTTTTTCATCAATAACTACTCCTGCTTCAGCTGGTAATATATTTTCAGGAGGTCCATACTCAGGCATAATTGTACCTCTACCTTTTGGATCACGTCCGTGTCTACGCCAGTATGTGAACAAAAAAATGAAAACAATTATTGGTATGAATATTATTATATTATCTTTTATAATTTTAATAATCCTTTCCATAATGGTCGGCTAATGAACAGTTCCCTTTGGAAAGCCTAAAAGAATAGTCATCCCTTGTTTAGATGAAAAACCTTCTCCTTTGAAAACAGTTTTCCCACCCTGTTCAAAAATTACACAATCCGAATCTGCACTACCTTGATAGCCTGTAAAACAATTAACTTTTTTATCATCTTTATCTACTTGACCAGGTAATTCAATCTGAGCTACTGAACTTCCTATAGATATATCCCATTCATTTCCTGTTGCATTCCAATATAGCTCGTCATAATCGTCAAAATAGTTTATAGCTCCTTTAACAGAGTATTTAATAATATACTTTTGTTGATCTGAAACATATTTATCTGCATCCCCTATTTTAATCTTAAAATATCCATTCCTACGGCTTGTAGTGTATTTTAAATTCTTTCCACCACCTGTAACAGACAATACCTTAATATCTAGTTTATAATTACCACCCCTGGCCTTATACTTATATGACATCTCCCTATAAACCCCATGTCTCTGTAAATCTCCAAAATCATACATTATTGTTTCTTCAACAATAATAGAGCTATCTTCGTTAACTTGTATATCAATAAAGAAATTAGAAATCTCCTCTGCTAATACAGAGGTTGGTAAAATTAAAAATATGAATAGAAATATCAATATTTTTTTCATAAAAATATATTAATGTCTAATAAATACCCCAAACAGATAAATTAACACAACACCAAAGATAAACCAGAAAATCTGTATTTTAACTTTTTCTCGACTAGTATGATGAATGATTGGAACTAAGTCAGATAAAGATAAATATATGAAATTACCAGCAACAACAGCTAAGAGATAAGGTATAACATATTCAAATCTTTCAATAAAGAAATATGTAAGCAAAGCTCCAACTATTGCAGTTAAAGCAAACACATAGTTATATATCAAAACTTTCTTTTTTGATAAACCTGAATAAATTAAAATTCCAACATCTGCCAGTTCTTGCGGTATCTCATGTAATAACACTGCGATGGTTGTGACAATACCTAACCGAACATCAACCATAAATGTTGATGCAATGATTATACCATCAATTAAATTATGTAGTCCATCACCAAATAAATTAAAAACAATTAAATGTTTATGATCAGTTTCTTCACATTCTTTGTGTCTACAATGATGCCAGTGAAATACATTTTCAATAACAAACAAAATTATTATTGTTATTAAAACAATTAAACCTATTTGACCAATGTCAATTCCATGACTTGCTTCAGGAATTAAATCTAACCAAGTAAATGCTAATAAAACTCCAGCCGCCAAACTAATCAAAGAAGTTAAATTCTTAATTGTTTTTTTTCTTAAAAAAACAACTACTGCTAGAATAGCAATTAAACTAACAATAAAAGTAGCTATTAATATTTGTAATAAGACTGGCATATGTATACGTTCATTATATTACTAAATATGGCTATTGACAACAAAATATCAGTGTGGTATAATTTACACATAAACATACGCTTTGTGTGTAAATGATTCCACACTTAATTAACCTAAAAATATGCTTAAAAAACGACTTCTCTTCTATGAAATAATGCCACACATAAGCCATAAAAATGCACTAATAATTACTGGAATGAGACAAGTAGGCAAATCAACACTCATGAGACAGCTTTTTGACGAATTAAATGAACCAAATAAGCTTTGGTTTGATTTCGATAATCCTTTAGACCAAAAACTGTTTGAAGATATTGAATATCATAATATACACAAAAGACTGATCAAAAAGGCAAAAAATGACAAAAAGCGACTTTTTGTATTTATTGATGAAATTCAAAATTTACCAGAAATTACTAAGGTTATTAAATTCTTAATCGACCATTATGGAATAAAATTTATTGTAACAGGTTCATCAAATTTTTATTTAAAAAACCTTTTCCCAGAGTCCTTATCTGGCAGGAAATTCTTATACCACCTTAAACCTCTAAATTTTAAGGAATATCTATATTTTAATAATCAAATTAACTTAAAGGAAGCTCAAAAAAAAGAATTAAAGATTGTTTTAAACCAAAAAGATCAAATATTTTTAAAACAATTTGAAGAAGAATATATTAATTATCTTGAATTTGGTGGTTTTCCAGAAGTTGTAACAACTAAAGATGATAAAACCAAAAGAATGATTTTAAAGAATATTTTTGCTTCATTTTTTGAAAAGGATTTAAAAATATTGTCTGATTACAAAGACATTAGAGAATTAAGAGATCTAATTCTATTACTAGTCCCGCGCATTGGTTCTTTGCTAGACATCAGTAAATTGGCTAGCGAACTTTCTGTTGATCGCAAAAAGATCTACGAATATTTAGAGTTCTTGCAAGGCACATTCTTCGTTACACTTCTACAAAAATATTCAAAAAGTATTGATCGTTCAGTGGCAGGTGGTAGAAAAATATATTTCACTGATACAGGTATACTTAACATGCTTGGCAGTGTAAACGACTCTCAGCTTTTCGAAAACGCAGTCATTAATCAATTGTCTGATTATGGTGAAATTAGTTTCTATAACAAAAAAAATACAATAGAAATTGATGCAATTCTAGACAAAAAAAATGCTTTTGAAATTAAACTGACAGGTACAGATATATATTATAATAAACTTAAAAATACAGCAGAAAATTTAGATATTAAAAAATATTATATTATATCTAAAAAAATAATTAATAGAAGTAACTTTATAAGCCCAATAGGGTTATAAAATACATATACCTCTTAAAAAACAAAAACCCCAATTTTAGGGGTTTTTGTTTTTCAGTTCGAACTGATAGTAAGGATTATAAGTCAATTTTCTTAACAGTTGATCTCTTGTTGCCTTGGCAACGAGCAATAGCACCGTCAAGCATTTTAGCTACTTCTTCACTTAAACCTTCTAAAAGTTCTTTTGAAGTATGGCAGCCTTTTTCTTTAATGTAGTTCTTAACTTTTGAACCTACAACTAATATTTCCATAATTTTACCTTTCTGAAGTTTACTTTATGTAAACTTCATTAGAAGACCTTTATACTAATTATTACATATATTGTAACAAAACAGCTTAAAACAAGCAAATTCATTATCCACACCGTATAGACATATATTCATTAAAACATTAAATTATATATATGTATATCTATCAAATATATCAATACATAGCTAATATTAGCCAAAATATATACATTGTGTACAGATATCCTTGACATATCAGAACATATATGTTACTATATAATCATCATTAAAAACTAATACTCCTTTCATTAGGAGCTAAATTCTGTGGGCTGAACGCGATATCGCACGGAAATATTGTTAGGAAATTACTTCTTTTGTTAACAAACCTATGTTAACTGCTCCCTAACCCCTACTTCCTAGTCCGTTAAGCCCCAGATTAAGCTCCCAAAATCTGGGGTTTTAATGTTTAAATAAAACAAGTACATTCACAAGTAAATAACAGAAATATTAATCATAAACTTTGAGGTGTTAAAATGAAACACAAAAGTGATATCAAAGAAAGTATTGCGCCAAAAATAGCTGAAAATTTGCTAAAGTGGCTAATGACTTTCTTTAAGAAAAGTTTTTTAAAAGATCACTCAGATTTGTTTATGGCACTAAGCTTGCCGTTAAACTTATTCACGAGTTGGCTCTTACCAGACGACGGCCTTTCTGGACAAGTTTCATCAATTATGATGGAACGATTTCCAGCAGTCGCGAAGGCAAGACTTGAGGACTGGGATAATGCTAAAAACAAGCTCTTCCAAAAACGTTTAAAAGACGCAAATCGTCGAGGTCGTGGTGCAAGAGCCGCTGAGGTTACAGATGCAGATTATGATGAATTTAAAGGAGAACTTAAATTCCCAAATCGCGATGCTAGTCTCGCTGAACTCAGAGCATTATTAGGGGATATGGTTGACAAATTAAACAATTTCGATTTCTCAACTTATTTTCCCGATTTTAGTGAATGGGAACAGAAATTGGCCGATCTTGAGATCGACAAAAAACTTGACGACCTTAAGAATAAAATAAATACAAGTCAACAGGGCAAACCATTAATTAAAAAAACCGGTCTAAGTAGACTTTTAGAAAGAATAGCGACAAGTATCGATAACCTTTAATGAGGAGACATAAAAATGAACACTATATTAATTATAGTTATAATCAGTTTTGTAGTCGTTGGAATAACGGCATTAAGTTCCGCCTTACGCGGAATAGTAGTATCTTTTTTTAAGCTCCTCTGGTCATGTATTGCTTGGATCGGACGCCGAATTGGCATTCCATCAATTCTAGTGGCTGTTGGTATCTTATCTCTATTGGCTGCAATATTTATTCTTTTTTTGTGGTCAGGTTATGTAAATGATAATAATGGCCTACTTCGTGCAGTACTATTCCCAAACTTTTTCTTTTTGCTTATCGTAATAATGGTAGCAAAATGGAGGAGTATGGCTATTGTATTTATGTTTTTATGCACACTGGCCTTATTCACAGCGGCAGATGTAGTAATTTTTAAAGCCTACATCTTTTATTTTGGTATCTACACTCTTTTTTGTGTGTTCTGGATAGCTTATGCAATAGCTACCGGGACAACAACCAATATTGCAGCTGGTTTTCTGTCGGTTGTTATGACCATTGGTGTAATTGCTGCGTTGTATACACATACAGAAAAAGACCGATGGGAAGCACTGCGAGACAATTATCTCGCAAAAAGAAACATACAGGTACAAAACCAAAAAGCTGAAACCACTGCATTAAACAACGATTGGAAACCTGGTATTGTTAGGGCTACATATAAGATTGTGGTCACCAACAACAACGGATTAATTGTTAAACCATCGTTTCCAATTATCGAAGGCGGAAAAGTTCTAGTGAGAATTCCACAAGCCACGACTATTCCAGTTGAAGTTGATAAAACCTTCAAAGGACTTGATGTATATCAAGTTTCTGATCCAAGTTTTGTAAAAAAAGAAGTATATTGGATCGCTCAAGTCAATATAAAATTATCTACAGACTTGAGTAAAGGTGTGGTTATAGAGGAAAAACCAGCACCGAACGAAAACCGGACAACCCTGCAAGCTATTAATGGGTCCAAAAAAACAATTGAAATTTTGGAACCCGGCGATAGTATTATGTGTTTCAACACAGGGGCGGACACTGTTGATGCCACTTGGGGACAGTTGAAGTATATCTTTCCCCCAAACAAGTGGACATCATATAGTTTTGGGAACACAAGTCCTGGTAGAGAGCTCAAAGCTCAAACCAGGCATGGGAGTTCAAACTCCCTTACAATTAAAGTTTTCAAAAAACTCTAATTGTAAAAACCGACTTACACGAAAATGTGAGTCGGTTTTTTATTTTCTCAAATTTTCTTAAAAACTAAAAAGTCAAAATACCAAATAAATAATTTAAAACAATATATGAACTAAAAACAATAACTAACCCAATTACTGCATACAACATTGTATCTCTACCTTTCTTAATTTGTTCCATCTTCCCTTGGGCTGTAAGCCACAAAAACCCAGCATATATAAACATTACAAGAGACGCAACGCCAATTAACCCTAATATGATTTTAATTACTTTAGCAATAAGGTTTGGAATACTTGTCTCGTTATTTGCTAAGGGGTTATCAAGTTTTGCACTTTTATAATCAGCCTCCTTTTTTGTATTATTTGTTTCTTCTGTAATGGGTGTACAACCTTGTATTCCATGTTTTAAAGGAGCACACATATCTATACATGCATTTTCGTCATCTACCGGTCCTTTATCTGTTCTATCATCATCGCCACAAACACACTTACATTTAGCTTCTACAAAACTAATAGGAAAAATAAAAGAACAAATCATCAACAAGACAACTAAAGGCAAAATTAATTTTTGTATTTTTGAAAACATATTTTTTAACTAATTTTCTTCCTTAATTTTACCACTTTTTACTAAAATCAACAAAACTATTCCAATAACTAATTCCAATATAGCTAGATATTGAAATAGTCTTAAACCAAGGAATTCTGGTTGAATATCTAAACGAAGGAACTCTAGACAAAAACGAATTATTGAATGAAATATTAGATATATAGAAAATATATATCCAACAATATAGTATCGGCTTTTAAATACATATATTAATACTAAAAACATTATTAACATTAATATGCTTTCATACAAAAAAACTGGATGAAAGTGAGTAAAACTCAAAAATTCTAATGGACGATATATATATTCAATAGGAATACAAAAAAAATATTCACAAGGCTTGCCAAACAATTCTTGGTTAAAATAGTTACCCCAACGACCAATAACTTGAGCTAAAGCTAAAGATATTACTCCAACATCTAATAACAGAAAAAAAGATTGTTTTCTTTCTTTTTCTTTAAATATCTTTTTTGAAAAGAAAAAGAAAGAAAGTAAACCAGCAATTAAAACTCCATAAAAAGAAATTCCTCCTTGCCAGATATATATAATCTCTAAAGGGTTTTTAATATAGTAAGGGACAAAAGATAATACATACATTATTCTTCCACCAATTAAAGAAGATATAGTTGTATAGAAAAGAAGATTAGCAATAGAATCTTTAGAAATATCCTTTTCTTTTTTAAGGATTAATTTAAAGAAAACCAAAAATCCGCTGGCAACAGCGAGTGCTAAAATAACACCATACCAGCGGATTTGGAAAAATCCTAAATTTAATAATATTGGATTAAGCATATATAACTAAACCTGAGACAAACTAAATGTTTTTAATGTTTTTTTAACTTTTTCATTACTCACTTCAAAACCTGGTAAATAATTAATCTTCTCCGAATAATCAATATCTTTAAAATACGATAAAGCTGATAGAAAATTCTTTCTACTAAATTCTTTTTTAAAAATACTTTCTGCTTTTTTAATTATCTCTTCCAATGAATGATAATCTTTTAGAATGAAATACAAATCAACATAATCTTTCCATTTGGCTCTACGATTTAAAGCATATGCCTTCATAGCTGCTAGTGCAAGAAGGTCTGGCATAAAAATGATGTCATTAGGTTTGATATTGCTCTTTACTTTAAAAGGGTAACATAAACATGTAATTTTAACTCCATTAACCATTACTGTATACTGATCTAATTCATTTATCAAAGTTTTTGATATTTTAACCCTTTTATCCAAAAGATTTCTAATTTTTAGATTACTAAATTTACTATATGTGAACAAATCAAAATCAATTGATTCCCTATGTCCTATATGTAATGCTATTGCTGTACCGCCAACCAAATAAAAATTGGCGGACAATTCTTTAATAATTGGCAATAACTTTTTTTGTGGTTTAGTTAAAATTTCTTTATGCATATTTATTGAAATACAAAGTAAAATAGTTTTTAATTTCCGGCCTTAAATTGCATCTTTTTTGTTTAATTTTTGACCTAAAAAGTTTAGCTGCTTTTTTCATACCCAAAATATCTATCATCTGCATGACATCTTTCCATTCTCCATAATTCAAAAAGGCCTCCATTATCGCCCAATCAGAAAGACTGTCTGTATCTTTAACATACCAAACTAATTCTTTATTTTTCTTAATTAAGTCTTTTAATTTCATATATCTAATACAATTATATCATATTTCCATTAAAAAAACCATAACAAAAATCCACTGATATTCAGTGGATTTTGTATATATATCTAATAATTTATTTTAATAACTCATCAACCATTTGTTTCATGCTTTCGTATGGTAAAGCACCAGGAATAATATTTCCATTTACAAAACTTGAAGGTGTACCACGTACTCCTGAAGCAATGCCTGTTTGGTAGTCATTAGCAATCTTTTCTCCATGTGGGTTGTCTGACATACATTGGTTGAATGTATCTATGTCAAGTCCTAAATCTTCAGCAAATACTGCAAAATCTTCAGCTGCTAAGGTTTCTTGATTACTGAAAATTTCGTCAGACATTTCCCAAAACTTACCTTGGTCACCTGCGCATTCTGTCGCCATTGCGCCTGGCATACCTAGAGGATGTGATTGAATTGGAAACTGCTTAAATATCCAAGCAACGTCATTTGGGTATTCATCTAGAATTTGATTCATAACTTCATGAAATCTTGCACAATATGGGCATTGAAAATCTGAAAATTCAAATATTTTAATCTTTGCATCAGGGTTACCTAATACATAATCGTTATCAGCAATAGACAAATTAACTTCCGGAGTTCCATCACCTGGATCTTCCTGTTTTGTGTCATCACCTGCTACATCACCATCACCTGCTTGATTAGTAAAGTATAGTGTACCAAAGACAATCATACCAATTACTGCTATAACAGCAATTCCAGAAACTAATCCCATTGCAAATCCTTTATTTTGTTTTTTGTTTTCTTTTGCATTCTTTTTTTCGTCAGACATAATATGTTTTCCTTTCTTAATTATTTAATCTCTAAAAGTTCTTTTAATCTGTTTTGACTAAAACCTACTATAACATCTTCTTTACCATCATCTTTAATTATGATAGTAACAGGTACACCCATTTGTCCTGTTTTATCAACCATTTCTTTAGCCTTAGCTTCATCAGTTGAAACATCAATATCCTCGTATGATATATTATTTTCCTTTAAAAAATCCTTTATCATGTGACAGAAGTGACATGTAGGAGTTGAATATACTTTTACTTGCATATATATTTTTATTTTTTCATTGTTATCAACAATGAAATTAATTTATTAACTGTTTGTATATTTTAACACATTCTCTAAATTTTTTGCAATACTAAATATTTTAGCTTCTGAAGACCATTTTCCAATTATTTGAGCACCTATTGGTAAATTATCTTTTGTTTTTCCACAAGGTATAGATATAGCCGGTAAACCAGCAACATTAACTGGTACTGTAAAAATATCCTCAAGATACATGGTTAATGGATCATCTATTTTTTCTCCTAATTTAAAAGCTGGTGTTGGTGTTGTTGGAGTAATTAATATATCTACTTGGTCAAAAACTTTATTAAAATCTTGTTTAATTAAAGTTCTAACTTGTTGAGCTTTTTTGTAATATGCATCATAATATCCAGCAGATAAAGCATATGTACCTAACATTATTCTTCTTTTAACTTCATCTCCTAGATATTTTGCTCTAGATTTTGCATATACATCAAATAACTTTTCTGCATCTTGTTTTTGGCCATATCTAATTCCATCAAACCTAGCCAAATTAGCACTAGCCTCTGAAGGCATTATGATATAGTAAACAGCTAAGGCATATTCTGTGTTTGGCAAACTTACATCTATAATCTCAGCACCCAATTCTTCTGCTTTTTTGATTGTATCTTTAACACTACTTTCAATTTCTTTATCTAGCCCGTCAATAAAATATTCTTTAGGAATACCAATTTTAATTCCTTTTAGATCTTTAACATCTGATATATTACCATCTTTTAAATCAATAGAAGTTGAGTCCAGCTTATCTTTACCTTTAATATTATTAAATACAATTTCTGCATCTTCTACTGTTTTAGTAATTATTCCTGCTTGATCAAGAGAAGAAGCCATCGCAATTAAACCATAGCGAGAAATAGCACCATAAGTTGGCTTAAAACCAACAACCCCACAAAAAGCAGCTGGTTGACGTACTGAGCCGCCTGTATCTGTTCCTATGGCATAAACAGCCATATCTGCAGCAACTGCTGCCGCAGAACCGCTCGAAGACCCTCCTGGTACTCTATTTAAATCATGAGGATTTTTTGTTGGTCCAAAACCTGAATTTTCACCTGAACCGCCCATTGCAAATTCATCACAATTATTCTTCCCTAACATTACTAAACCCTGTTCTTTTAATTTGTTAACTAGTGTTGCATTATATGGAGCAATATATTTTTCTAAAATTTTTGATCCAGCTGTAGTCTGTATATCTTCAGTCATTATTACATCTTTAATTGAAGCTGGGATACCAGATAAAATTGATATCTCTTTATTTTCAGAAATATGTTTATCAATATATTTAGCCTGTTCTAAAGCTTGTTTTTCTGTAACAGTAATATATGTATTAAGTTCTGAATCTTTTTCTTTAATACGATCTAAATATTGCTCTGCTAATTCTTTAGCAGAGATTTTTTTATTTATTAATTTTTGATTCAATTCTTTGATCATATTACAAAACTTTTTTAACTTTAACTTGTGAAGAATAACTATCTGGAGCCATACCTATTAACCCTTTATAATCATTATCTGTCCCCTCATCTAAACCCCATACATTTTCTAAATCTCTAGTCCCACCATCGGATGTTTCAATTCCATCTGTATTAACTTCTTGTAATTTTTCAACATAATTTAAAATATTACCAAGTTGTTCTTGGTATTTTTTGATTTCCTGTTCAGATAGATCTAAACGGGCTAATTTAGCTATATGTTGTACTTCTTCTTTTGTTATCATATATTTATATTTTATCATCTATATATATTTAAATCCACTCTTGACAATATTTTATATTTATGTAAATATATACAGACAAGGTAGAGATGTATTAAACAGGTTGAAAAACATGGTTTTAATATGGATGAAAGAAAAATAGGATTAACACAATCTTACATCATATATATACATATATGCATGAACACATACAATATGATTTACATGGGTTTGAGGGTTCTAATCCTTCCATCTACTTTGTAGTATAATGCTTGGGTGATTAGCTCAGTTGGCTAGAGTACCGGTCTCACATACCGGAAGTCACTGGTTCAAATCCAGTATTGCCCACCATTTTGGGTCACAGTCTATCTTATCAGTCCTTCACGAGAGGGGCCCCACTGATAATATAGCTGTGACCTATTTTTATTTCCTTAAAAATATGGTAAAATATATAAACAAAAAACCTGAGGTCAAATCCGGAGCAAAGAATTTTCGAGCAATCTTTATTATTCTTTTGGTGATGGCCTCAGGGTTTTTTTAAATCATTTTTATAAATTCGTCTTCATTAATAATCTTAATTCCTAGTTCTTTTGCCTTGGTGTACTTTGAACCAGGATCTTTGCCTATAATAACAAAATCTGTATTTTTAGAAACAGAACTTGAAATATTTCCGCCTAAAGTGCGGATTTTTTGTTTGGCTTCATCACGAGACATCTTTTCTAAAGATCCTGTTAAAACAAAACTTTTGTTATTTAATTTCTTCTCTTCTTTATTTTCTATTTTTTTAATTTTAACTCCATTGTTAAATAGTTTATTAACCAATTCAATATTTTTTTCATCGTGAAAGTATTCATAAATACTTTGAGCAACTACTTCACCAACTCCTTCAATATTACTTAATTTTTCAATTGTTAATGATTGGAGAGATTTTAATATATCTTCTTTTAAAAGTGTATTTTGTGCTATTAAAATACTGGTCTCTTCTCCTGTATGACGGACACCTAGGGAATATATGAATCTAGATAATTCAATTTCTTTTTTTTCTTCAACTGATTTAATTAAATTATCAGCTGCTTTTTCTGCGAATCTTTCTAAAGGTTCTAAATCTCCTTTTTTCAAAGTAAATATATCTGCTGCATCATTAATTAAACCTTCATTTAATAATTGATCTAATATTTTAGGACCTAAACCATCAATATCAAAAGCTTGGCGTGAAACAAAATGATAAAGTTTTTCTTTGTGAACTGAAAAACATTTTTTATTAGTACAATAATGGTCTACTTCGTTTTGTTTACGTAATAGTTCTGAATCGCATTCTGGACATTTATCAGGTATCTTAAACTCTTTTTCTTTTCCATCTCTTAATTTTGTTAATACTTCAATAATATCTGGAATAATATCCCCAGCTTTTTGAATTATAACTGTATCTCCTATTTTAATACCTAATCTTTTAATTTCATCCTCATTATGCAAGGTTGCTCTAGAAACCGTTGAACCAGCTACTTTAACAGGCTCTAGAATAGCTACAGGAGTAATCCTACCTGTACGACCAATCTGAATAACAATATCTTTAACTTTAGTTGTAGCTTGTTCAGCGGCAAACTTATATGCCACAGTCCATCGAGGATGTCTGGCTGTTGTACCTAGTGCCTGTTGTAAAGATAAATCATTAATATTAACTACAACCCCATCTGTTTGATAACCTAATCTTTTTCTAAGTTTATCAATTTTATTAAAATATTGTTCTGTACCTTGAATGTTTGATGTTTTAAAATATTGTTTTTCTACCGGAAAGCCTAATTTTTTAATCATTTCAATTTTTTCAAACTGAGTTTTTAAATTTAAATCATTTGATTTAATCCCCCAACCTAATGCATGTAAATTTCTACTAGCTGCAACTTGTGGATCTAATTGTCGCACAGTACCAGCAGCCGCATTACGAGGGTTAGCAAATTGTTGTTCTAAATTCTTGTTTAATTCTTCAAAGTTTTTAATAGGGATATATACTTCAGCTCCTATCTCAACATTAATTTCTTGTTTTAATTTTAAAGGAATGTTTTTAATTGTTCTGGCTGTATGTGTTACATCTTCTCCTGTAACTCCATCACCACGAGTTACAGCTTGATTTAATATCCCTTTTATATATGTAAAGGTAATATTTAAACCATCGATCTTAAGTTCGCAAGTATATTCTAAATCTTTAGCTTCTGGTAATTTTAAAAATCTTTTAACGCGTTTATCAAATTCTAAAACATCTTCAAAAGAAAAAACATCGTTAATAGAATACTTTGGATTAGCATGTTTAATTTTATCAAATCTACCAGCAGCTTTACCTCCTACTCTTTGAGTAGGAGAATCTGAGGTTATATATTCTGGATATTCATTTTCTAATTCTTCTAATTCTTTTTTCAAAGTATCATAAGCAGCATCAGATATATCTGGGTTATCTAAAACATAGTATGCATTATCAGCTTCCCATAGCTGATCCTTTAGTCTTTTTATTCTATTTTGTGCTTCTGATTTAGTCATATTTATTTTTATTATATCCTATTTAAATCACAAAATCCAGTCATTTTGACTGGATTTTGTATATATATTTATCTATTGATTTTTTACTGTTCTTGCCACCTCGGAGCTCTATAACAATATGAATAATCATCAACATAACTGGACCATTCCCACGCTCCTAATTCATCTTCTACTCCTAAGCGATAATAGTATGTTTTGTTATCTGGAGCTGAAACAGAATTGATAGTAATAATATCCTCATCTGTATAGCAACATTCTCCTGCACATTGACTACCTGT
>Ga0075122_10000545_pt1 | contig 29451 bp, 22 predicted proteins | sample AntAceMetag02UKB_FD_69790 | JGI IMG/M metagenome (GOLD analysis project Ga0075122, IMG submission 69790) | Saline lake microbial communities from Ace Lake, Antarctica - Antarctic Ace Lake Metagenome 02UKB | ecosystem: Environmental > Aquatic > Non-marine Saline and Alkaline > Saline | place...
GAAGCTACTTCAGAAGAAACATTTGTAACTTTAATAAATTTAGAAAATGGGATTGCTAATTTTTCTTCGGAAAAAGATTGGAATGGAGATGATTGGATTATTTTTAAAATAACTGATGGGAAAAGCTATAGCTTAACAAATAAAATTGTTTTGGAGGTTACTCCTGTAAATGATGCGCCTAGTTTTGAAGGCATAATTAATGATATTATTTGGGATGAGGATGAAGATTTAGAAAATTTCCTAGATTTAAATGATTATTTTTCTGATGTAGATAGTGAATTAACTTTTGAAGTTAATGGAAACACAAATATACTAATCACAATTGAAAACGGAATTGTTAGTTTATTTCCAGATGAAGATTGGTTTGGACAAGAGAGTATTGTTTTTACGGCTAGTGATGGAGAATATAATTTAAATTCAAATACTATTACATTAAATGTTTTAGATAAGAACGAACCTCCAAAAATAATTGATGAATCTGATTTTGAAGTTACCTTAAATGAAGATTTTGGGTCTTGGGATTTTGACTTAACTGCATATGAATCTGATTTTGAAGATACAGGTGAAGATTTGATTTGGAGCATTGATTATATTGATGGAGATTTTAATGTAGAAATAACAGATATTAATGAAGATATATTAACTATTAGTTCAATAAAAGATAAAACTTGTTTAGATGAATGCGGATTCAAATTAATTGTTACAGATTCTGAAGGGATGCAAGACAGGGAATATTTTAGTGTTTATATTCTTCCAGTAAATGATGGTCCAACTATTGAGGGATATTCTCCTAAAGAAAATATAAAAATTATTGAAAATAGGGATAAATTATTTGAGATTACTGTAAGAGACATTGATAGTAATATTCAAGGTTATTGGTATCTAGATGAAGTTTTTGTTGGAAATGGATTTAATTATTTAATGAATCAGGGTGCTGGAAATTATGATCTTAAAGTAACTGTTAGCGACGGTGAATTTAATGTTAGTCATTCTTGGGAAGTTGTTGTAGGAGATATTGGAGATTTTAGATGTGAGCAAGTTGGAGGATTTGTTTTTAATGAGCATGAAACATGCTTAGGAGATTTATTGGGAGTTTATGATATTGATAACTGTTGTGCTGTTCCTGCCTCATTTGGTTTTAATGATGTTGGTAGGTGTGAATTTATTAGTAACGATATAGAAATAACAATCAACGATCCTGATGATGGCGATGAATTCAAACCAGGAGATTTAATTAAAGGAGAAATAAAACTAAGAAATGACTTTGACGAAGATAAAGATTTTGATGTTGAAGTTTATTTATACGATCTAACTAAGGATAATGATATTGAAGAATATACCGACTCTCTTAAAAATCTAGATGAGGGGAGTAGGGAAGATATTAAATTTGAGATTCAGATTCCTAAAGATTTAGATGCTAAAAATAATTATGCTATTTTTATTAAAATTATCGAGGATGATGATGAATATTGCAATAATGAATTTATAGAGATAAATATTGAAAGAGAAGAGGATAATTTGGTTTTTGAAGATATTGAAATTGGTCAAGAAGTTATTGAATGTGGAGATTATATAGAAATTAAAACAAAAATTAAAAATTGGGGTGATGAAGATCAAGACGCTTATATTATAATTGAAAATAGTGAATTAAATTTTAGTCAAAAGAGTAATTTGTTTGAAATAGAAGAATATGATGAGGATGACGAATGGATAGAAACTTTTGATTTAATGGTTCCTGAAAATATTCCTAGGGGGGAATATGAATTAGATGTTAGTATAATATTTGCTGATAAAAGAGTTTTAGAAACTAAAACAGTTATTGTATCTGAATGTAAAATCCTTGAACAAAAGATTAATAGTGTAGAACAGATTGAGTTAGGAATTAATAATGAAGAAGCTCATGTTGAAGATAAATCAAAAATATATTTGATTGTGGGGAGTATTGCTACTATCCTATTGTTGATTCTAATAATTTTAATGATTTTGTTTATAATTTGATTGGTTGGATTTTTAAAACAAATGTTTATATAATCAGGGAAATTTATAACAAAATGAGAAAAGAAGGTGTTTTAGTGTTGGGTATTTTACTTGGTTTAGGATTAGTTTTTGCAGTGCATACAATAACATTACCTTCTTCGAGTTCTGTTAATGAAGATATTACTAATTTGTTTAATATAAGTGTTCAAAATACAGATATAGGAGTTGATGCAAACATTAGCGAGGTAAATATTACCCTTTGGGGAAATTTTGATTTTTTAGCAAATTCGAATAATACTGATGCCGAAACTCATACTTTCTCAAATACTTCAACTACTTTAAGTTGGAATGGTGATGGAGTAGTAATGAATTCTACAACAAAATATTTTTGGTTTAATGCAACTGCTGCTGCTCCTGGAACATATAATATAACTGTTACTACGTTAAATGTTACTGGAAGTTCTGAAACAAATATTTCTATAACTGTTAATAATAGCTTAGATTCTGGTGATATTAGTTTTGTTGCTCCAGGATTATTACTTAATACTAATTATTCTTCCACTAGCCTTCCGGTAAATATTAGTGTTAATATAACTCTAGTGGTAGATAGGATAAATATAACATTATATAACTCAACAAATGATTTAATTAATTCTAGTATGAGTGAATGGGGCAATAGTTCTTATTATTATAATTTTACTGGCTTATCTGAAGGAACCTATTATATTAATGCGACTGTAAATGACAGTGCGAATAATGTCAATTATTCTGCTACAAGCCAGGTGATATTGGATACTACGGTTCCCGTGGTTACTTTTGCGTGTACTGATTCTGCAGAGACTGGAAGAACAATAACATGTACTTGTACTGCTACAGATACTGGAGGGGTTGGTGGCGCAGGAGTTTCGAGTCCAACTTTTTATGAAAATCCAGATACGAATACTCCTGGAACAATTATAACTTCCTGTAGTGCATTAGATTCTGCAGGTAATAATGGTTCAGCCAATGAAACATATACTATTAATAATGCTCCTAGTGGTGGTACAACCACTGGAACAACCTACACAAAAACATATGCATTAGACAATCAGGAGTTTAGTGAACTGGGAGAAGCATCAAAAGAATTAAAGAAAAATGAAAAAATAAGAATTAAGTTTGGGGGAGTAAAGCATAATGTTGGAATTACTGCTATTACATCAACTAAAATAGATATTGAAGTATTTTCAACATTACAAAAAGCTTCATTGAATATTGGAAATGAAAAAATGTTTGATTTAAATGATGACGATATTTATGATTTAAAGATTATATTAAGTTCTATTGCAAACAATAAAGCTAATTTAACTTTAAAATATATTCAAGAAGATATTCCTGCAGACATTCTTGCTGAGCAAGATGGTTCTGTACAAATTGAATCTAAAGATGGGGATGGTACTGATACTGGGGATGGTGCCACAACTGGACAAGGAAATTTAACTTGGTTATATATTATAATCACAATAATTATTGCTATTGGGATTGTGAGTTATTTTTTTAAAGATAAAATTCAAGAAATTCTTCAAAGATAATAATCAGATATTTAGTGAAACATAAGCCTTAAATAATCTAATTTTCTATATATTTTGTGCAGACAGACCAGCAGGTTAGCCCTCTGCTATTCACTCGTGGGCTTTAAGTGGGTTGCAAGGTTATGCGTGATATGGACTTTAAGAAGCTCTTAATTTGACGTTGAGGTTTCGTCCTTCTTGATCTTGCTTATGCAAACTGAGTCAGACCTTGATCGGAGCAGCTCTAAACATAAGTTAAGGTGCTTGAAGGGTAGCGAAACTGAGAAGAATTAAAGTTCACTTTTTAGAATTTATTGAGCTAATTTCTGGTCTGCACGTTTTTTGTTATTTTCCATTATATGTTTAGGATTATAACTATATTTAAAAGGGGAATATAATTGACTCATTTAATGAAAAATAAATCTATTCAAATTTTAGTTATTCTTATTATACTAATTTTACTCTTAAATTTATTATTATTAATAAATTATCAAGAAAAAACTCCCGAAAGAACAGAGCTAAGAGTGTATGATGATTTGGATATAAGTTCTTATCTTAATTCTTCATATTCTTCTGAATCAATAATCTTAGATCCCACTGTAGTGAAACACTATTCAAGAAGAAATGATGATTGTGATGATTGTGATGATAAGGAGATAGAATGTTCTTCTGACTCAGATTGTGGTGAAAATTCATTTTTAAATAATCGAATTTGTAATGAGGGTAATGTGTTTGATGACTATAAAGAATATTTATGTAATAATCCTGGAACCACATGTTCTTCTTGTGAATCAACAACTACAAATATTTTAGTTGAGAGTTGTTCTTTTGCTTGCTCTAATGGAAGTTGTTATGAAGAGTGTGCAGAAGATGATGATTGTGGAAATGAAAGTTATTCTGAAAATTATTGTATAGGGGCTCAAGTTTGGAAAAACCATACAATTCCTGGATGCTCTAATGAAAGTTGTAGTTTTAATGAATTAGTGGAGTTTGTAGAAAATTGTACTTATGCTTGTTCTAATGGAAGCTGCTATGGAGCGTGTGTAGAAGATGATGATTGTGAAGATGATTATACTACTAATTATTGTGAAGGGAATGATGTTTATTCAGAGGTTCATGATTTTGGTTGTGAAGATTCTAGTTGTTCTGAAAATGTGAGTAATGTTTATGTTGAAAGTTGTGTAGGATTATGCGTTAATGGAAGTTGTGAAGATCCTGTAATTACTTGTTCTAAAAATTCTGATTGTGGATTAGATTGGTTATTAGGTGCTCCTTATTGTGGTGGTGAAGATGTTTTCCTAGATTCAATACATTATACTTGTAATAATCCTGGAGAGATTACTAGCTATTGTTCAAATTATACTAATAGTAGTGTAACTGATTGTGGTGAAGATTCTTGTGGAATTTGGGGAGAGAATCATTGTATTGGAGATGATGTTTATCATGAAAGAAATTGTCAGAGTAAAGGATGTTCCAATGGAGGATGTTTTAGTACAATAAGTTTAGATGATGAATTAGTAAAAGAATGTGCAGATCTTTGTGTAGATGGAGAGTGTGTAGAAGAATTATTTCATGATGTTGCTTTAATTGATTTTTCTAATTCTGTTAATGGGATTTTTCTAGAATATGCAAATGGAACAGACATCTTAGATGAAATTCCAATATTAAATTGTGGAGAAATTATTAAGGTAAAAGTAAGGGCAGAAAATCAAGGAGATTATAATGAAGATGTTATTCTTAATGGGCAATTAGAGGGGATTGTATTTTTATTAAATCCTATAAATAATATGGATCCTGAAGATGTTAATTACAGAAGTTCTTTATCTCCTTATGTTAGTTTAAATTTAACTCAAGGAATTTATAATATTAGTGTTGAGGCAATAGTTCCTGTGGATAATGATTTAACTGATAATATTGCGGTAAGGGAAATTCAAGTTATTTGTGAAGAACCTGAATGCGAGGAAGATATAGATTGTGGAAATGAAGATTATTCTGAAAATTATTGTATTAGTAATGGTGTTTATAGAAATCATACAATACCTCAATGTGTTGGAGGAAGTTGTGAAGAAGAGTTTATTATTGAATTTATTGAAAATTGTACTGGGGAATGTATTGATGGAAGTTGTGAAGGTCCTGTAATTACTTGTTCTAAAAATTCTGATTGTGGATTAGATTGGTTATTAGGTGCTCCTTATTGTGGTGGTGGAGATGTTTTCCTAGATTCAATACATTATGTTTGTGAGAACCCAGGAACAACTGCAAGTTATTGTACTAATTATACTAATAGTAGTATAACTGATTGTGGTGAAGATTCTTGTGGAAGTTGGGAAGAAGATTATTGTGTAGGAGATGCTGTTTATCATAATAGAACTTGCCATAATTCAGGGTGTTCAGAAGGTAGTTGTTTTTGTAATGATTATTTTGATGATGAATTAATTAAGAATTGTACTTTTGGATGTTCTAATGGAAATTGTTTAGATGAATGTAGTTTGGATTTAGATTGTGGAAATGAAGATTATTCTGAAAATTATTGTATTAGTAATGAAGTTTATAGAAATCATACAATACCTCAGTGTATTGGAGGAAGTTGTGAAGAAGAGTTTATTATTGAATTTATTGAAAATTGTACTGGAGAATGTATTGATGGAAGTTGTGAAAATCCTGTAATTACTTGTTCTCAAAATACTGATTGTGGATTCGATTGGTTATTGGGTGCTCCTTATTGTTCTAATGATAATTCTTTATTAGATTCAATACATTATGAATGTGTGAATGCGGGAACAATTGCAAGTTATTGTACTAATTGGACTAATACTAGTGTAGATGATTGTGGTGAAAGTTCTTGTGATAATTGGGGTGCAAATCATTGCGTAGGAGATAATATTTATCGTTCAAGAACTTGTTATAATAATGGATGTTCTGATGGTGGATGTTTCAGTGAGGTTAATACAGATAATGATTATATTACTAATTGCAATTATGGTTGTTCAAGTGGAGTTTGCTTAAATCCTCCTATAACTTGTCAAACCAAAGAGGATTGTGGTGCAACTGGTTATGTTGGATCTGGCTACTGCCAAGATGATGATGTTTTTAAGAGTTTTCAGTCATACTTTTGTTCATACCCTGGGACTATTAATTCAAAATGTGGTAACTCAATAGCTCCCAAAAAACTTAAAGAATGTGGCGAGGATTATTGTACTGAGTTTAGTATAGATTATTGTAAAGATAATGATGTTTATCATAAACAAACTTGTTATGATAAGGGTTGTGTTTTAGGTGATTGTTTTAATAATCCTTCTAAGAATGAAGTAATAGTTAATGATTGTGAGTATGGTTGTTATAATGGAGAATGTACAATTCCTGAAATTACTTGTTCTGAAAATTCTGAATGTGGAACAGACGGTTATGTAAATGATGATTATTGTTTTAATGACGGTGTTTATAGAGATTACGAGACATTTGAATGTTTATTAGCTGGAACTCCTGATTCAAGTTGTAGTTCAAATACTGAAACAATTTTACAAGAAACTTGTGATGATATTTGTGTAGATGGAGTTTGTGAAGAAATTGAATGTTATACTGATGATGATTGTGAAGATAGTGATGAGTTTACAATTGATAGTTGCATAAATCCTGGAACCTCTGAAAGTCGTTGTGAAAATGATTATCAAGTGTGTGAAGATAAAAAAATAGATTGGTATGACACTATTTATTTAGGTTCAAAAGTTAAATTCTATAAAGGAGATAAATGGCATGTTAATGAAAGTTTTATTAAAGAAAATGTGAAAGTTTATGAACCTATTAAGGACTACACGTTTACAATGCATTCTCATATTGAAATGGAATATGACGGATATATTATTTTTAAGAATTATATGAGAGATGGAGGATTTGTAATTATTGATCCAGTAGCTGGAGATAATATATTAATCCAGGCGATTGATGGGGCATTTTATTGCCCTGGAGGAAATGATGCTGCATGTATTTATTCAAGAGAGCAAAATTTACTCTATAATTATATTGTTGCAAGTCATGGAGCTACCTGGTATAATAAGGTATTAGATCATTCAAAGTATCTTGGAGAATGTGTTGCTGAAAATATTAAGAATGTAAGGACTGAAGATTGGAAAGCATGCGGATTAGCTGAGACAAGGGTTGAATTGAAAGCAGGAGATGTAGTATATTTTAAGGGTGAAGATGGTAATGAATTAGCAGGTTCTGGCTTAGAAGTTTGGGAATATCTCCCTTGTGAAAACTGAATATTTATATAGTTAAAATTATTTATCGAATTATGAAAAGGGGAAATAAAAAGGCAGAAAATAAGTTTTGTCATTTCGGTAATAACAAAAAAGCTCAATTTTATTTGGTAGCTGCGATATTAATTCTTTTGGCTATTGCAGGACTAACAACTGTAACCACCTATGCTATAACTAAATCAGAACCAAGACAGATGCAAGATTTTAGTTCTGAATTAAAAGAAGAGGGTCCAAGAATAATTGACTACGGTGTTGTTAATTCTGAAAATTTAACAAAGATTTTTGAAAATTTTACTGAGTCTGAATATGCTCCATATTTTTTGAAAAAAACCGAAGGAGCAGGTATTGTTTTCCTTTATGGGAATTCCAGTAATTTTTATGTTTCTCAATACAATTCTGAAGATACTGGAACGATTTCTGCAACTCTTGGTGCTGCGGGTGTAAATTGGAATCAGGTAAATATTTATTCTAATAAAACCGAGGTGAATGTTATTGTTGGAGATTTATTAGAGGTTACATTATTAGAAAATATATATGATTTTGAGGTAAAACAAAATGAAATGTTTTATTTTGTAATTGTTCAAGAAAGAGAAGGTGAAAAATATGTTGAGAGAAATAAATAAAAAAAACCGAAAAGGTGTCAGTATGATGATATCTTATGTTATTTTGATTTCCATAGCTATCGCGATGTCTATTGGGGTTCTTGCATTCTTAAACGCTTATGCTAATGTAGAACCTCTACCCGAGTGTAACTCTGAAACTTCTTTAATGTTAGATGATTATGATTGTTCTGGAAATTTACTTCGATTACATATGAAAAATAATGGTTTCTTTAATGTTAGTGGTTATACTTTGCTTGTTGGAAATACCACTCAAAGAATTCCAATTTACACATTAGTTACTGATGATGGAATATCTGACCATGGATTAGGGTCTGGTCATCTAGTTTTTGATCATCCACTAGGACCTGGAAAAAACGAAACTAATTCATTTAATATGGGTAGTGATTATCAAAAAGATATTAAAATATTACAAATACAACCTTTTATTTTAAGTGAAAAAGGGGATAAGGTTCCATGTGAAAATGTAGTTATACTACAGGAAGTAGATTGTGCTTATGTTACATTACCTTAATCAAAGCATTTAAATATTAAAATCAGTTTAATTAAATATGAAAAAAGAGATGGAGGAAAAAACTAATAAGAAAGCTATAAGCCCGATTATATCAACAGTTATGTTGATCATGATTGTTATCGTTATAGCAGTTATAATTTTATTATGGTCTCAGGGATTTACTAAAGAAAAAATTCTTAAATTTGATAGAGCGATTGATAATGTTTGTTTAGATGTCTCTCTTGAAACCTATGTTAATGCAGACTCTACTATCGGATTAAGAAATAAGGGAATAGTTCCAATTCAAGAAGTTAAATTAATTGTTAGTGAAGGAGGGAATGATATAGTTTATGATATTGGAATTGATGAAGGAAAAATTGGGGCAGGACTTTCAAATACAATAACAGATCCTATTTATTCTTCAGGAAAAGATATGAAAGTTATTCCAGTTTTATTAGGGAGATCTAAATCCGGCGCAATACAAACATTTACCTGTCCTGAATCAACAGGAGTGCAAGTATAATGAAAAATATTAATAGTAAAGCGCAATCAGCTATAATTTCAACAGTTCTTTTAATTTTATTAGTTGTTGTTGCTGCAATGATTATTTTTTCTTTTGTGATCCCTTTCATTACAGATAAATTATCTGAAGGAAATTGTATTGATGTTGTCGGTAAGGTTCAAATAGATAATGATCCAAGATATACTTGTTATGATAATACTAACAAGAATGTGAGTGTGAAAATTAGAATTGGAGCTGTTAGAGAACTAATTGAAGGTTTTCGAATTGAAGTAGATTCTATTAGCAGTCAAACAGTAGATATAACCGAGGGAGTAGCGACTACAGGTGTTTGGGCTTATAACGGGTCTGATTATGTTACTAATTTAATGTTACCTGGAAATAATGGTGCAATAACTTATCTAATAAATCATGCTTCAAAACCTGATTCAGTTAATGTTTATCCAATTTTAAAAGATGGTCCAACTTGTGATTCAACCTATGGTCCGGTTTTAATAAATAATTGTATCTAGTTGTTAAAAAATGTTAAAATGTTATATCAAAATTCTAGAGATGCAAAAAATAAATATCTAAATAATAAAGCGCAAGTTTGGATTGAAACAGTAATTTATACTTTGATTGGATTAACTATTATTACCATTATTATTTCAGCAGCAACACCCCAAATTGAAAAAATAAAGGATAAAGGTATTGTAACAAATATGTTTGGAGTTTTAGATGATTTAGATTCTAAGATTTCTGCGGTTATGCAAGCAGAAGGAGCCATAAGAAATGTTCCCATTGTGATGAGTAAAGGATCCCTTGAAATTAATTCTTCAGATAATTTCTTAAGATATACTCTAGATAATACTCGTTTAGAATTAAGTGAACCCGGAGAAGAAATAATTCAGGCAAATATTAAAATAAAGACTGAAAGAATGGGTTCGAGATTTAGGATAATATTAACAAGAGAGTACAATGATTTGAATATCACATTTAATAATGAAAATGTTTTGAGGACATTGCGGGGAGGGGGCGCAGCCCATAGTTTAGTTATTCAGAATATTGGAGATAATCTCCCCAGTGAACCTACACACATTGATTTTAAACTTCTATAAATTAATAGATGATATTTGCAGAGAACCTTTTTAAAGTATAAAGATTTTTAGGAGTTAGGCAAAAAAGAGGATTAAAAAAATATGGATGCAATTGAAATAAATTTAAACCCAACAATACCTGCTCTTCCTAAAATAGCGGATAGAACTAAAATTAATGTAAGGTATGCTCTTATTTCTCCATATGTTAGTGTTCATATTTACTGGGATAAAAAAGAAGGGGAATTAATTTATCAGGTTGAAGAACCTATTTTAAATGATACTGAAAAAGCCATGTTTAAAACCCTCGAGAGAAGTTTATCTGAAATGGTTAATGTAAATGTATTGGTTGAAAAAACCGTTGAATCTATGATTGAGCATATTGATAAAACTTCTAGATTATTGATCGAGGAACTCGCAATACAAATGAGTGGCGAGAGTTATAAAAAAATATTTTATTATTTATTTAGAAATTTTGTAGGTATGAATGAAATTGAGCCCTTGATGAGAGATTATTTTATAGAGGATGTTGAATGTAATGGGAAGGATGCCCCGATATACATTGTTCATAGAATTTATAGGAACATGAAATCAAATGTTATATATCGATCCATGGATGATCTTGCAAGTTTTGTTGAAAAATTAGCTCAAAGATGTGGTAAATATGTTTCTTATGCCTCTCCAATTCTTGATGGAAGTTTGCCTGACGGAAGTAGAGTTAATGCCACATATACTGAAGATATCACTAGCAGGGGTCCCACATTCACAATCAGAAAGTTTACTAAAATTCCTTGGACACCAATCCAATTGTTAAATATGAAAACAGTTAGTCCTGAAATGCTTGCATATTTTTGGTTATTACTTGAATATAAATCGAGTATTTTAATCGCAGGGGGTACTGCTTCTGGGAAAACTACATTACTAAATGCAATTGCATTTTTTATCCCGCCTGAAGCAAGAGTAGTTTCAATTGAAGATACTCGAGAATTAAATCTTCCTAGAGAGAATTGGCTTCCAAGCGTTGCTAGAAGTGCCTTGGGCACTAGTGGTGTTGGAGAAGTAGATTTGTTTAGTTTATTAAGGAGTTCGTTTAGGCAAAATCCAGATTATGTTATTGTTGGAGAGGTTAGAGGTAAGGAAGCATTTGTATTATTTCAGGGAATGGCCTCCGGGCACTCTTCGATAAGTACTATGCATGCGGATTCTGTTAATACTTTGATTAAAAGATTAGAAACACCTCCAATTGAATTATCTCCGACATTACTAACTACCTTAGATTGTGTTGTTGTAATGACTCATGCAATTGTGAATAAACAAGAAACTAGAAGATTAAGAGATATTACTGAGATTGTTGATGTTACCAGGGAGGGTGTCGCCAAAACAAATCAACCATTTATGTGGAACTCGAGAGAAGATGCATTTTATTTCAAAACAGATAGTAAGGTATTTGAGAAAATATCAAATAGGTATGGTAAGACCATCCAAGAATTACAGATAGAATTTAAGAGAAGATCTAGGTTATTATATGAAATGCAAAGAAGAAGAATTTTTGATTTTAATCAAACTCAAAAAATAATTAATGAATACCATAAAGATCCTCAGGCAGTATTGAAGGCTTTTGGAATTATTGAGTAAAAACATATTTAAACTTAGACTAATTAATTAATTTGAAAAAAGATGGGGATTAATATTAAAATAGAGAATAAGCATTTTTTTATATTTTCAGCTATAGTTATGTTTTTAGTTGGTGTTGGAGTTACTATTGCTTACACTGCTTCTCTTTCATCTGCACCAAATCCCGGACATGCAGTTTCAACCGTTGGGGGATATTTTTCAGGAGATGATAGTTTAGATGATAGTTTAGCAAAATTTTGTCAATCAGATGGGACAAATTGCCCAGCAAATAGTGGAGGAATAACCTGCTCAGAGATTATTGATACTGGCGTGGTATCAGGACATACAACAAATGAAATAGCTCTTCCAGCAGAATGTCTAAATGGAGGGGTTTGTTTGTATAATCTTCAGACAATGAATGTGGCTCTAACTCAATCTGCACTAATCTATCAAGCAACAGATGGTCAGCTGTATTCAGTACTAGATCATATTTCTGCAAAAAATGGGGATGCTGTTTCAACAAGGTTTCTTGCTGCAGGAGGAGACGCAACTTCAAGATTATTAGATGATTATTCGGGTGTTGAAACCGATAAAGATAAAATGACTATCTGGACTTGGACTGGACATAGAACAAAATTGATAATCTGTCATTGGTAAATTTTGGATTCAATAAAATTTATTGGATTCCCTTAAGTTAATCATTCATCTAAACATAACCTTAATAAAGTTCTTTTAGTATTTTAATATATCAAAAAGGTGTTTAGCATGAACTTACAAGAATTACAAATTTTGGCCCAACTAGCAGATAATTTAGATGTTGCTTCTCAGAAATTAAAGCAAGCTCATTCGAAAAATAATCTTGAAGAGTTTAATAAATCTAAACTAGAAATTAATACTATCCAACAAAAAATTTCTGAAATGCTAGGGGGTTCTTTCAAATGAGTCTCGAAGCATTTAAAGAAAATATAAAGCATATGAAAGAGATAATCAGGGAAATGTATATCTTTTCAAATCAATTAACCGCAATTAATCAATTAGAATCTCAGAGTGAATCTCTGATAGACCCTAAAGAGAAAAAGCTTTTAATAAATGCCATCAATGCTCTTACGGTTCAATTAAAAATTTTGAATAAATCTATCCCTAGTCTATTGGAAAATATTTATTTTTTAAAAGAATTACCCTCGACTAATAAAAAAGAAGAAAAACCGAAAAAAGAAGATAAATTAGTTCAATTAAAATATAAACCTAGCCGAGATCAGCCAAAAGTTGCAGTAACAGTTCCGGATAAAGATCGGGAAGAATTTTTGAAAAATTTAAGTAAGAGTAATTTATCCATATTTCACCTTAAGAAAAAATATGCTGTAGAAAAACCTGTTCAGGCATTTACTCGACCCAATGCATATGCTAAATTATCTAATAGATTTTTTAGAGGCATCTCCACCAAATGGTTATTAGAGAAAAAATTAGAAAAATTAAATCGGGATTTAAGAAGAATGAACTCTCCGTTTGTTGTTGGAACTTATGTTTCAATGATTTTACTTACAATCTCAATTACACTTATGGCAAGCATTTTGCTTTTTATATTATTATTATTTTACCACCTTAGCATAGATTATACTCAAATATTCACCCCAGTAGAAGAATCTATTCTGGTCCGAATTCCTCAGGTCATTTGGGTAATTGTTGTATTCCCCGTATTAATGGGATTATTAATGTGGTATTACCCCCAAACTGAAGCTCAAAGTATGGGGAAAAAAATTGACAGGGAACTTCCATTTGTTACAATTCATATGTCAGCTATAGCTACTGCAGGTGTTGAGCCTACAAATATTTTTAGGATTATATTAAAAAATGAGGAATATAAATATGCTAATCAGGAATTTAGGAAACTAATGAATTTAATAAATTTTCAGGGATATGATTTGGTAAGAGCTTTGAAAAAAATTGCGCTAGGTTCTCCTTCATTAAAGCTTAGAGAATTATTAGGGGGATTAGCTACAACAATTACTTCCGGAGGAGATATGCATACATTCTTGGACAAACATGCAGAAGAATTATTATTCGATTACAAACTTGAAAGAGAGAAATATACAAAAACTGCTGAGACCTTTATGGATATTTATATCAGTGTTGTTATTGCAGCACCTATGATCATGTTAATGTTATTTGTAATTATGGGGAGTACGGCGATATCCATTGGAGGATTAAATGCAAAGTTGATGGGTACCCTGATTATTATTCTAGTCGCAGGACTAAATATCGGATTTTTAGTATTATTAAAATTAAAACAACCAGCATTTTAAAATGAAATTAAAAATATCAAAATTAATTAGAGAACTTAGAATTAATAAATCTAAAGTAATTGGATTAGTAGTTGCACTAGTGACTGCAATCCTATCTTTTATTTTTTTAAGAGATAGTCAAATATTTTATTTTATATTGGGAATCTCTTTTGTTATAGCAGGAATTCCATTTTTTATTGGATTGGTTACAGAAGGTGGAATAGAAAGAAAAAAAGAACAAATGTTTTTAGAATTTGCAAGAGATTTAGTTGAAAATGTTAAAGCTGGAACACCTATAAGTAAAAGTATTTTAAATATAAGAAGCAAGGATTACAATGTTCTTAATAGCTATATTGATAAACTTGCTAATCAAATTGCATTAGGAATCTCAATAAAAACTGCCCTTGATACTTTTGCAAGAGACTTAAGAAGTCCTATGATCAATCGTTCGGTTACAATTATCAGCGAATCTGAAAAAGCGGGTGGTAAAATTGAAGAAATTTTAGATTCTGTAGTTACTTCGGTTTCTCAAATTGGAAGATTAAAAAAAGAAAGAAGAGCATCGATGTATAATCTTGCGGTTCAGGGGTATATTATTTTTATGATATTTATTGTTATTATGATTGTTATGCAGTATAAGGTTTTGCCAATTGCGGCTAAATTAGGTGGAGATGATACAGGAATTATCGGTGATGGTGGTGGAATGTCTCTAAATATAGCAGGGATAGGAGTTGGTGAAGTTGTTTCCCCAGAAGAACTAGCCAGGCCATTTATTTATTTATTACTTGTTCAAGGATTTTTTGCAGGGTTGGTTATTGGTAAATTATCGGAGGGAGATATCAAATCCGGGCTGAAACATTCATTTATATTAGTTGTTCTTGCATTGTTGGTCTCCACGGGAGCTAAAGCTTTTATTGGAGGTGCCGCTACTGTTGCTACAGTGGGTGCAGTAGGATGATTAAGAGAATAAATGGTAATCATGGGCAGGGTCATATAGAAATGATTTTATCGATGGTCTTATTTGTTGGTGCATTGATTTTTATTTTTATTTTTATAAATCCGTTTAGTAGGATTACGGGAGGGATTTCTATTATTGGGGATGTTGAGGAGGGGGTAATTGGAAATATAACTCAACCAGTTGAAAAATTAAGTGCTGTTATCGATGATATCAATGGAATAGAATGTTTAGCTATTGAATCAGCTTATGGAACAAATTATAAAATAGTTCCAGATTCTACAAATCCTAATAAGGTTGATTTTTATTTTGCAGATTTTTTTAGTGGAGGAGGGTGTCCTAATGATTATCGGCTAGGTTCATTCACCGAGGAAGATATAGTAATTTATGATTTAATTGGGGATTTAAAAGATAATTATAATAATGACTATTCCTCATTAAAAGATTCATTAAATTTATTGAATGATTTTTCATTTAGAATCAATAATGATAATACAGTTAGATCTGATTATATCTCATATTGGAAATTTGAAGGTAATGCAAATGATGAAAAAAATATAAATAATGGAATCTGGGAAGCAGGTGAGGGTTATGATGTGGGAGTTGCTGGACAAGCTGGAAAATTTGATGGGTCTACTAGTTATGTTAATGTAGGAACTACCTTATTTGACATATATGTGACAAATGAGTTTACTATTTCTCTTTGGTTTAAAACTAGTGATATTGCTTCTGGAGGAGTTTTAATTGGAAGGGGAAATAACCAACCATTTGAGATTCTTATAGAAGATAGTAAGATAAAAGCTAATACATTAGACACCGTAGAATCTTCTATTCTAGAAAATGATAAATGGTATCATCTTGCTTTTTCATATGAAGGTATTGGGAATACTGGTAAGATTTACCTTAATGGAAGCTTGGATAACTCGGGGGATGCTGGGGGAATTTCTGCAACACCTGAATCAAAAGAAGTTAATATTGGCCGAAGAGAAATTGCAGGTGCAAATTATTTTACAGGACTAATAGATGAGTTAATGATTTACAATCATGCACTTGATTCGGGTGAGATAAGTAACATATATGAAAGTCAAATAAATTTTATAGATTTGTCTCCGATTAGTAAACAACCGCCAGTAAGTGTTGATGTAGAATCAAAAGATATCCCTCTTAGGGCCTTGAAAAATGATGGAACTTTCGAGGAGTTAATCTTAAATATAAGAGCATGGTAATCTTAATATGATAGGTCGAAAAAGGAATAATCGAAAAGGAATAATAAAAATTTTAGAAGCATTTTTGGCTGTATTGATTGTAATGGGTGGAGTTTTATTTATCATGGCAAGACAGCAAACAGTTCCAGATATTGGAGATGATGTTTATGAGAGACAAAGGCAAGTATTAGATATTATTGTTAATGATGATAATTTAAGAGATGAAATTATTAATGTTGGAGGAGAAGATAATACAGACGTTAACAATGCGATAATAGGTTTAGTTCCTCCGATTTGGAACTTTTCCACTAATGTCTGTGGACTCAATGATATTTGTCCAAATCCTGCAGATATTTATGATAGGAATGTTTATTCAACAGAAGTTGTTGTGAGTTCTACGTTAGATACTTATGCCCCAAAGAAACTAAGATTTTTTGTTTGGATGAAAAGTTAGAAGTATTAAATCTATTTATATGGTGCAGATGGAATAGAAACAGTGTAAGCAATTATCAATTCTGTTCCAAGTAAAAAAATAAATATTGCAGAGTTTGTTAGGTTAGATAAAGATAAAAACCAGTATGTTTGTCAAGTTGTGGTAGATGTTTAAAATGAAAGGATTAATTTATAGAATTAAAAACACAATTGAAGGGATTAAAGCAATTGATGGTTTTGTTGAATCAACTAAGCCTGTCTTATTGGAATACATTCCACCAGATGAATTTATAGATAAATTAAATAATAATAAATTAGATATGAAATCCTTAAGGAAATCTCTTTTATTATGTCGGGAGAATCTGGGCCGGGAGGGACATAGAGACTATAAGAAATATAGATTAGATGCTAGTCAAAAAAAATATTTTAGGAAAAGACAATTTTTTTATACTATCACAGAACATCGAATAACTGATTCAGAGATTGAGTTTTATGAGTTACCTAAGGATTAAAATCATATTTTTGGAAATGTTTTTTAGAGTATGATTAATGTTATAAATGAAGATAAACCTCTATTTCTATGGATTTTGAAAATCTTCAAGAGACTCTTGATGCACTTGTTTTGGATAAGAAATTAGGAATTTTAAAGATGAGTGGTCCTTTAGAATTATCTGCAGAAGAATTTATTGGATTATTACAAAGTGGAGAAGCTTATGATTTAGATTTAAATCAACAAGTAAATGGGACAACCATTTCTTATTATCACGTTGCAAATTATAGGGGTGTTGAATTTTTAACTCAAACAGATATAGGAATTTATGATGAATAAATTAGTATTTTGTGTGTAAATTAACGTTATCAATTATTTTATAAACAATATTTTTCTTATTAGGTTATGATTAATTTAAAAAAAATTTCAGATGTTGAATGGGAAATTCCTAAAACTGGAGAAATGAAAGTTCCTGGGAAAATTTTTGCTAGTGAGAAACTCCTTAAAGATATCCAGAAAGATGATAGCTTAATTCAAGTTAAAAATGTGGCTATGCTTCCTGGAATTTTAAAGGCAAGTATTGTTTGTCCTGATGCTCATCAGGGCTATGGTTTTTCAATTGGGGGTGTAGCTGGTTTTGATATTGAGAAAGGTGTTATTAGTCCTGGAGGAGTTGGTTATGATATTAATTGTTCAGTTAGATTATTAAAAACGAATTTGACTATTAGTGATTTAAAAAAAGTTAAGGGAGGAGTTAAGGAAATTATTCACTCTCTTTTTAGAAGCATCCCTTCTGGTGTTGGAAGAGGAGGAAAATTAAAACTAAGTAGGCAGGAATTAGATGATGTTTTAGAAGGTGGGGCCCAATGGGCTGTTTCAAAGGGTTATGGTGTTGAAGAAGATTGGGAACACACTGAAGAAAATGGAAAGTTAGAAGGGAATCCAAAAGATGTTAGTCAGAAAGCTAAAGGAAGAGGTATGGGACAGTTGGGTTCATTAGGTGCTGGAAATCATTTTTTAGAAGTAGGCATTGTTGATGAAGTTTTTGATCCAAAGGTTGCAGATATTTTTGGATTAAAAAAAGGACAAATTACAATCATGGTCCATTGTGGTAGTAGGGGTTTGGGGCATCAGGTTGCTAGTGATTATATTAAAGAAATGGAAAAAGAATATGAGTTTCCTAAACAAGATAGAGAATTAGTTAATGCTCCAATTAAAAGTGAATTAGGTAAAAAATATTTAAGTGCAATGAATTGTGCTGCAAATTTTGCTTTTGCAAATAAACAATTAATTACTCATTGGGTGAGGGAAGATTTGAAACATTATTTTCCTAAAATTAAAATTGAGGTAGTCTATGATGTTTGTCATAATATTGCTAAATTTGAAAAACATAAAATTAATGGAAAAGAAAAAGAAATTTTAATTATGAGAAAAGGAGCGACTAGAAGTTTTGGTCCTGGAAGAAAAGAAATTTCAAAAGATTATAGAAAAGTTGGACAGCCGGTTTTAATTCCTGGTTCAATGGGAACTGCAAGTTATGTTTTAGTTGGAACTAAAAAAGCTGAAGAAGTTTCATTTGGTTCTACTGCTCACGGAGCTGGAAGAGTTAAGAGTAGAACAGAGGCAAGAAAGATGATTAAGGCTGAAGATGTTCAGAAAAATTTATTGGAAAAGGGAATTGTTTTAGAGGCTGGAAGCTATAAGGGAATTAGTGAAGAAGCTCCAGAAGTTTACAAAGATATTGATGAAGTTGTGAGGGTTAGTCATGAAGCAGGGATTGGTAATTTAGTGGCTAGGTTGAAACCATTGGGTGTTGTGAAGGGGTAGTAATGTTAAGGCTGTTGGGGTTTGTGAAGGATAAATTTTTTTAAAAAATAGTAGAATTTATATATCAAAAAGTAATTAGAAATTTATGAAAAAACGAGGTGGACTTATATTAGTTTTTGGAATTTTATTAACTATTTGTATTACTGGAGTTTCTGCAGTTGAGTACTGTCCAGATAATATTTGTATAGGATCAAATACTGCATATTCATGTACGGACAATGAACCTACACCCTCCTATTTTTCCAATCTTCCAGAACCCAGAAGTGCTATTGATCCATATTACCCTGGAACATTAATATTACAAAATGATGTTGAATCCATAGACAATTGTTATAATGCAGTTAGGTTGAGAGAGTTTTACTGTATAATAAATAGTCTTGGGCGAGGAGTAAGTCGTTCCACAGTCCTTCCAGCTTATGCATACACCCAAGGATGTCATGAAACAGATGAGGGAATAGGATACCTTTCAAAGTCATGTGACAGTATCGGTTGGAGTGAAGATAGTGCCCCTGATGTACCCCAGGTAGTTCTAGAGGGATTTTACAATAGTGTTCCCGAAGTAGCATCTTGCGTAGATAGCGATACAATTAGTTATCCTTGGTGCAAGTATGGAGGTTTCGATCCTTTATATTGGGACGAATCAGAAACTACTACTGAGAATTGTGTACATAAATGTGAAGAACGTTCCGTAGATATAGTGTATGAAGATTTCTTTGAAAACGAAATATCTGATTCAGTGTCTAGTGCAATATGTTGTTATGAAGGAACCTGGGGAGATACTTGGGGCAATGTTGTCCCAAACACTTGTCCGACAGGTCAAACGAGACAAATTATGTATTGCTATATTGATGAAGTAAAAGCCACGCTCTCGGGAAAATTCCCTTGTTCAGATACTGAATGTGAAGGAAATCAAAAGAAAGAAAGATGTATTGGTTGTGGGGACGGAATAATTAATTTAGGCGAAGTGTGCGATTCATCTGCAACCCCTGCTTTTGAGGATTATAACGATGGAACAGGTCAATGTAGTGTATATGATGCCCAATATGAATCTGGAGACTTAGTTTGTAACTCAAATTGTCAAATCGATACAAGTAATTGTGTGTTGCCAGAGCCAGAGCCAGAGCCAGAAGGTCCTTGTAATATTACAAAATTAGGAATATACAAAACTGCAGGGGATTCTCCTGTAGATATTGTAGATTCTTCTGATAACCTATACGTTATGTTAGGAATATCTGCTGATTGTTCCTTAGAGAATATAAATTCTGAATTCATTTTAGAAGGGCAGGATAGTTCTGGAGAATGTAAGTTAAAGTTTGAAGGAGGAAATATTCAAGGATTAGATGCAGGAGCGGGACCAAACCTTCACACATATATAGACGGTTTCACACAAACAGGATGGTATAGGATAAGTGAGAATTGGGTTGTTTCAACAATTCCTGCAATATGCGAAGGAAAAACAATAATGGCTACTAGTGCTAAGTTATATAATTCTGGGAGTAGTCCTCAGGCATATGATGATTTAGGGGAAGTTGTTGCTATCCTTGACGATCTTTCAATTGTTAATCAACTAGCTGGAAATCCGGGAGTTGTATTTACTATTGCAGGAGGGTCTTCATCTTGTACTGCGTGTGATCAGTGTGATGACTGGTTTGGGATAGGAGATTGTGATTGTGCAGAATGCCATACCTGTGCTAATGGACCTTGTTTCTTTGATCCTTTAGCTGGATCTGAAGATTGTGTTGATAAAACAACATTTTGTGATAATAGAATAGATTCTTGTAGTGATTATGATTCATGTGAATGTGTAACTGATGAATGTGATGAGGGAAACTGTGTTTGGGATGGTATAAATAGCGATTGTTGCGATGAAGAATCTTACGCAGTTACTTGTGCTGGAGAATGTGGAACACAATCAACTAATTGTCATCGATCTATTAATTGTGGGTCTTGTGGATGTACTCCTGATTGTACTGGAAAAATTTGTGGAGATAATGGTTGTAGTGGAAGTTGTGGAAGTTGCCCTGGAACCTCTTATGAAATTGCCTATTGTTCTGCTGGAGGAGATGTGGTTAGAGATAGAACTAGTTATTCTTGTAGTGCAAATCAAGCCGCTTGTGATTCCTCAATTACTCTGGGAGTTTTATTCGATGACTGTGTTGCTCCTGAAATTTGTGTAGATCCTGATGGGAGTAGTGGATCAACTCCTGCAACATGTGAAGAGATCTCTCCATTATATTGGGCAAATATGGGCGGTATAAAAATTACTGAAGCAGATTTGGGTGATAATGTTTTAATGATGTATAGGGACAAAGGAACTGAAATCCTCTCTTATGAACTGAAAGAAAAAGATCCTCTAGATAATGATGACATAAGGGTAATCCCTAGCTCAGAAACCTTTAATTTTGATGGAGATTTGGCAGGATTTGTAAAAATAAATCAGTCAGATATGGATAAAGCTGAAGCTCAAACATTGGATGAGGATAGATCAGATGATGATAGAGAATTCATCTTTGTTGTTGATTCGAAAACACTGGAAGATGGAGACAAGTTAGTCATTCAGGAAGATGTTTTCTCAAACGCACTTCCAACAGCGACAATAATTGCTCCTGTAGATGATGCTAGTTATACTCTTGATTATACTGGAGATAAAACTACTGAAGAGATTATATTTAATCAATCAAGTAGTGACGAAGATGATGACATAAAAGTTCAATGGAGTTTTGGAGACGGAACTACAAGTACTTGGCAAGAAAATTGTTTAACAACTGGAAGTTGTGATTCAGTAACTCATGAATATGATTCTCCTGGAACTAAAAATGTTATATTGATTGCTCAGGAAATGGAAAGAGGACAATGGGGATGGGACTCTAAAAATATATTTGTATATGGTGTAGGGTTGCAAGTATTTTCGGTTATTGATAATCCTATTGCAACTGGGAGATTTGTTACATTAAATGCAAATCAAAGCAAGGTTACTAATTGTACTAATGGTACTCAGCCTGGACCTGAATGGTATGAAGTTTTAGATGCTGAAGGTACAGGATCATCTCATCCATTATGGTGTTATGATTTACCTAAAGGAGATATTGGAATTAGTTATGATTTTATCCTTAAATGGACATTAGACGAAGCTGATGAAGATAAAAAAGAAACTATTGAGGGATTCTGGTCTGATGGATATGGGGACGTTGTAGAGTTTGGTCATTTATTCCCGGACTTAGGGGTTCATACTATTAAATTAGAAGTAGGATATATTAAACTATAATCAGATATTTATTCCAAATATTTATAAAGAATATGATATTAATAAGATAAAAATGAGATATAAAAAAGAGTTGATGTTAAGTTTAATCGGATTATTTTTAATTAGTTTTGTTAGTGCAGGATTATGTATTGATACTGGTTGTCCTGCTACATGGTGTGAACATGCAGCTTATGAAAATATTATTTGTGATGGTCATGAAACTAATGTAAATGTTAATCCTGGATCTAAATTATTTTGCGAATATGATGAGATTACTTCAACATGGGTTAATATAAGTGGAAGGTATCCAGTAGTCCCAGGTTATACTCTTCTCCCTTATCAAGATCCAGCCATTGTAGAAGAAAAATCTGAAGATACTTGTTGTCCTATTGGCTCTTATTATGATTCTTCTTCTGGAGAATGTAAAGATTCTGTTATTAATTTTTGCTGGAATTATACTACCGAAACTGAATGTCGGGAAAACGTAGTTGTTGGAACTGCTCAGAAAAGTATTGCTACCTTATTGGGGGATGATTATGGGGGATTTTGTGAAACTGCAATAGTTTCTGCTTCTTGGAGTGAGGGTAGTGAAAATTGTGCTAATGAAACTGATTATTGTAGGTGTATTTGGATAGGAGATGCAGCAACAGGTGAATGCCAATCAAAATATTCTACTAAAAAAGTTTGCAGCAATGGGACTACCGTGGATGTTGGGAGTTGTCAATGGGAACTAGGGACTTGGGATGAATCTGCGTGTGCATCTGGAGGAGATATTACTGGAACGTGGATTGCAACCTGGATAGGTACTGGGCCTGCTTCTGCTGAATGTGTTGATATCAATAATGAAAATATACCTTGTGATGTAGTTACAAAATTAAGTTTTTTTGGTTGGTTCAATATTATTTTTGTCATTCTTGGAATTGTTGGTTTGTATTTTTTTAAAAAAGATTAATAATTTTTTAATAGTGAGTAAATAAAACTCCGAGGGATTTAGTACCAATATTTATAAAGATATTTTAATTTAAATGATTAAGAAAAATGAGGTTGAAGATATTAATTTTTATTATCGGAATATTTGTTTCACTAACTCTTGTTTTTGCAAGTTTTCAATTAAGCACATATACTATTGAAAAGTCCTATGGTGCTGGAGATTTATTGAGAGGTAGTATTACTATTGGATTTAATGATACTCTTGGAAATACATTATTAACTGCCTTTAATAGTAGTATAAAATTAAAAGAATTTTTAAATGCCAATAATGCTCCCTACAGTTGCGAGGGTGGATGCAATCAAGATTATTCTCTATCTAATCCTGGAACATCGCAATTAATTTCATTGAATCAGAGTGAGGAAAGAGTAATCGGACTTAGATTAACTGGGCAGGTGAATGACATAGAGCTTATTTCATTTAATGTTTCTTCTGATGCAGATAAGTCTTGTGAAATTCCATTAGAAATTAATTTTTTAGACGATGAAGATATAGATTTAATAATTGAAGATGCCTCTGATGATTTTAGTTGTTTAAAATATGATATTTATGGTTGTTTTGATTTGAACGAAGCAGAAGAAACTACTGAAATAACAAGTGCAAGTTATTGTGAAAAAATAATGGTTTCCGTTGCTAAACAATATAAAGTTGGTGCAACGGTTAAAAAAATTAGTGGGAATGACAATGCTACTTTTACCTTTGTGGCGTTAGGAGCTACTACTGAAGATAATTGTGCAGTTTCTACAAATGAAACTGGGACCACTACTATTGGCTGTATTGTTGAATTAGACTTAGAAGAAGACAGTGAGATTGAAGTTTGTATAAGTCTTGATGATCCTACTAAAATTTATGAAATAAAATTTGAAGAAAATAACCCTTGTGGATATGTGGATTTAGGAACTTCGCAGATAGATCGGGATTATGAAATATTTATTCGTCCTGCAAAATATGCTGAAGTTGGAGAATTTGTATTCAATGAAGAATTAACTGGAATAAATTTAACAACTGAAATTAAAAATTATATTGCTTCAAAATATAATTATAATTGTACTCCTGAATGTATTATTCCAATAAGTTTCAAATCTGGAATTAATCAAAATGTGACTATTTCTGATTTAACTTTGCAATACCTTACGGGAGGAGCAAGAGAAAGATCTGAATTAGTTTATAGAATGAATGAGCCAAATCCGCTAATAACATTATCCTTAAGGTCATTAGACTTAGGTAAGGCTGGATTTGTTGTTCCCTCAATTATTGGAAATCATTCATTTAATTTAAAATTAGATGACAAGGTTATTTTTAGAGATAATCTTACTGTTAAACCATTACCCACCATACAATCTGTTATCCCTGCTCAAGTTCCTGCATTATTAGAGAATACCTTTAGGGCAATTTATGATGATTCTTTTGGAAATTTAACAGGACTTTTATTTAACTGGGATTTTGGAGATGGAACCACTGGTGCATCTTCGATAAATAGAATAAAACATGCATATAGTCTTGAAGGTAATTATACATTACAAGTAACTATGACTAGCAATATGGGAAAATCGAGTAAAATTGTTCAAATAAATGTTACTTCCCCAAAGGATGCTATATTACCCTTAATAACCGACTATAATTCTAGATTAAATACTCTTGAACCCCAAATAAATAAGTTACCTTCTTGGATTAAAACAGAAATTGAAAAAAAGGTAAATGTTATAACGTTAAAAGCAGAAATACAAAAACAAGCAGATGCATTTCCATTAGTTACCGTAGATGAAGGATATCTAGTAATTATGAGAAATCTAATTAATCTGACTGTTCCCGAATCTTTAGTGAGAGCAAATGTGATTAAACAACCTTCGAAGGTCTTTCCAAATCAAAATCAATTAGACATGAATGCCTTAAGTTCTTTTGGTGCTGGAGATTATCCTGGTAATGCAAGAGATTATGCTGCATCAGTTAATGGTTGGTTAATCCAAAATTTAGACATTAGTCTTGATGCTGAGGAATATTACTTTAATTATCCTGAAGGTAATGAATTAATTTTTTCGAATTATAAAATTATACTAACTCCAAAAATAAGTATTAATAAAATTTATTTTTCTATGAGTGGATACCTCGATGAAATTATAACTAAAGAAGATTATTCCTTACAAAGTTCTGGAAGTAAGGTTGGCTTTGAGATTTCTGAATTAAGCGAAGCTAAAACAATTGAATTTTTGTATCCAAATGAAGTTGTGATTGGAGACTTTCCATTTTATTTATCTCCTCAAACTAGTGAATTAGATTTAGATATCGTTGCAGGAGAAATAACTTGTAACCAAAATGGAATATGTGAGGAAGATAGGGGGGAAGATTATAAAAATTGTAGGGATGATTGCAAACCTGTTGGTTGGACAATTTTCTTTATCTTATTATTAATCTTAGGAGCACTAGCTGTTTATGTCGTCTTACAGGAATGGTACAAAAGACATTATGAAGCTCAGTTATTTAATAATAGAAACCAACTATATAATCTGATTAATTTTATGAATAATGCGTTAAATCAGGGTGTTAAAGGTAATGAGATCCTGAGTAAGTTAGGGGAAATGGGATGGAAAAGGGAAAGGTTGATTTATGCTTGGAAAAAATTAAATGGACAAAGAACTGGAATGTGGGAAATTCCGATATTTAAATGGGTTGAAAAGAAACAGGTTAGAAAAGAACTTCAAAAGAGGCAAGGAATTGGGGGCTCTCAAGCTCCTCCAAGACCTATTGGAAAACCTCCTGCGAGAAGTCTTCGACCAAGACCGAGAAAACCAAGAGTTTAAATTATGTTATCCATCACAGAAAGCTTAATAAATTAAATAAATTTCTAATTCTTAATGAAGATACTTAAAAATTTTACAAAAAGGATGTTTGCTCTTTTCTTTAAAAGAAAAAAAGAGATTAGTCTAGGATTTTATGGCCCGCCAAATGCAGGTAAGACAAGCTTAGCAAATAAAATTTGTAAAGATTGGACTGGAGAAGATCTTGGTACTGTCAGTAATGTTCCTCATGAAACCAGAAATGTGCAGTTTAAGGAAGAGGTTGAAATTAAGTATAAAGAAAAATCATTAAAATTTAAATTAATAGATACTCCGGGAATTGCAACTAAAGTTGATTATGAAGATTTTATGAAGAAGAAGATTAAGATGAAGAAAAAGGAGGCTCAGAAAAGAGCTAAAGAAGCCACAAAGGGAATTATTGAGTCTATTAAATGGTTAGATGATATGGACGCTGTTATCGTTGTGGTAGACGCTTCTATTAATCCTTATTCTCAGGTAAATGTAACTATTGTGGGTAATCTAGTTGCGAGAAAAATTCCTGTATTAATTGTTGCAAATAAAATTGATTTGAGAAAAGCCGATATTAAAAAGGTTGAAGCAGCTTTTCCAGAATATGACGTTGTCGGCATATCTGCTAAGAAAGGGACAAATATAGAAGAGTTTTATGAAGCTGTATTTAAATTAGCAAAGAAAGCTTAATGGCCGTCTTTTTTCGAAAAAAAGATGGTGACAAAAAAAGAACTTTTTTAAAAAAAGTTCAGTCAAAAAAGAATTTTTAAATGAACAAACATTTAAAAATAAAAAAGGATACTATAAAATATATAATACAAACTATAAAAGATGGTGAAGAAAAAAAATAAAAAAACAAGTCCTAGTGGATTGACGTTACAATTTATGCCATTTAGTGAAATCGTTAAATTAGATAGTTTGGATAGGATTAAAAAATTATTAAAAATAATTCTGGGCAACAAGGTTGTTGTTTTACAAGGAAGATTAAAACCTGAAGAAGAAACAAGATTAATAGAGGATACTATGATAATGGTGGGGAATGTTAAAGGATTCAAGGGTGTTGAATTAGCTGTTATTTCTCAAGATTTTGAAGAACTTGGAAAATTACAAAAATTGAAATTTGGATTAGCAAAAGCACTTACAGGGGCTCAGAGTTCTTTGACAATTATCGGACCTGCAACTATTGTAAAAGAAATGAAAAGAGATCCAAAGAAATTAGAAATGATGATTCGGTAGTTCTAATTTGTCATTAAAAAAATAATTTTAAAGATATTTAGAGGGAATATTTATAAAGTAGTTTTGATTAAAATGAATGTAAAAATGAGGAAGAAAAATTTTGTTATTCTCGTAGGACTAGTATTATGTATTTTTTTAATTAGTATTGTTATGGGTGCGACATGGGAAGGAGATGATTCTCCAAGAGTTATTAAAGACGATCCAATCTATGTAACTGAACTTCCTGAAAATCTTAATGATTTAACTGAAGCAGAAATTTTAACTGGAGATGAAATTTCAGAGTATAGGGGGGAGGTTCAAGATATTGAAAAATCTAAACCATTCACTACTACATTACTTCTTACGATAATCGGGGGAAGTTTACTTATTGTTGTGATAATTATTTTAGTAATTTATATGTTATCAAAAAATAAAAAATCTTCCAATACAAATCAAGTCACTAAGGCCCTTAAAACTCTCTTTCTAATTTTCTTATTTATTTTTTTAATTAATTTTGTTAGTGCAGAAAATCAAGCTTTTAGATTGTCTTCAGCTACTAATGCTCATTTAGGTAATTTTACTGGGAGTGGCTATCCTGCAGTAACATTAAATCAAGAAATTGTTGGTGTGTCTTATTTTCCATTTTATTTATCCGCATTAGACAATGCTCATGCAGCTACTTCGGGTTATAGTGTTGGGATAAATCTTGGAAGTGCTTATTATAATTGTTATTTGGATACAGATAGTACTTGTCCTGCGGGAGAAGAATGTATTTTAGAACTATCTGCAGCTACTAATGCTCATGCTGCAGCTTGTGGTCAGGAAGTTTATGATGCTTTTTGTTGTGATTATTATTCTTGCGGAGATGGAGTTATAACTGCTGCAGCTGAAGAACAATGTGAAGGTTCTAATTTGAATGGGATTGACTCTTGTGTTGCGGCTTATGGAGCCGGTTTTTCTGGAACATTGGGCTGTACTAATTGTAAATATTCTGGGTGCGCAGCTGTCGGTTGTGGAGTAGTTCCTCCTGAATGCACTGAAGGAGTAGAAGATCTCAATAAATGTGATGATGATACAAAATATGATTGTACTGTAAACAGTGAGACTGGTTGTACTGCTAAAACCTCAATAGTAGATTGTACAGCTACTAATGGGGTTTGTATTGTTGGGAGTGGTTGTGCTGAATGTTCAGTTGTGGGAGATTGTATTTTTACAGAAACTCCTGGAGCTATATGTTATGATCCTACAGATTGTCATAGTGGACTTAAATATTGTGATAGTGGAGGCGATAGCTGTCAAGACCATTATCCTTTAGCTGAACCATTTTTTAGTAGCTGTACCAATAAGCTTTGTATTAAAATTATTAAACCAACTTGTGCTCCTTGCCCTTTAGGATGTAATGCTGGGACTAAATTATGTAATGTTGCTGCTGTATGTGATGCTGCTGCTTGTGCATTAACTAGCTATAATACTTATTCCTGTACGGGCGCATTATGGGAACAAACCACTCATACAAAGGGGTGTGATCCAGATTGTAAGGTAATAGGCTCGGCAACTACTGCAAGCCAAACTTGCTCAGCTCCAAAACCTTATTGTGTTGCAACTGCAACAAGATGTGTTGAGTGTACTTCTCCTTCTCATTGTGGAAGTGCAACTGATACTGGAAATTATCAATGTGATGGGACTGTATTCCAAAAAGAAGTAACTAACCCTACATGTGTTAGTAATGAATGTGGTTCCGCTACAAGTTGGGATCCTGTAGAAGATTGTGCAGCAAGTGGTAAAACTTGTACTGCTTCGGGTTGTGTTGGTTCATTATATTGGGCAAATATGGGCGGTATAAAAATTACTGAAGCAGATTTGGGTGATAATGTTTTAATGATGTATAGGGACAAAGGAACTGAAATCC
>Ga0075122_10000547_pt1 | contig 29415 bp, 27 predicted proteins | sample AntAceMetag02UKB_FD_69790 | JGI IMG/M metagenome (GOLD analysis project Ga0075122, IMG submission 69790) | Saline lake microbial communities from Ace Lake, Antarctica - Antarctic Ace Lake Metagenome 02UKB | ecosystem: Environmental > Aquatic > Non-marine Saline and Alkaline > Saline | place...
ATACAGGAGTAACAACGCGGGCTTCCTCCTTAGCTACGACGATTGGAGCTTCTTCCTTTACTGGTGGCATTTCAGCTGTAGGCTTAGTGGCAACTGTTGGCTGCGATATCTCTTCTACTTCTACCCACTCCCACTCTTCTTCACTATCTGATACTATAACACGTTCTCTAAAATCAGATGAGCTTAAACCTGTTTTTGCATGCGACAATATAAAAAATATCAATAGCATAGATAGTGAAATAGACAACATTTTTTGCCATGATGTCTCTTTTTTAAACATTCTAATTAAGAAAGTTATAAATAATAAATAAAAAAACACCTCTACAAACGGCCTTATAATTGTTAGCATATAAGGGCGCATAATCCAAATCAAAATAAAACCGCAAACACAAAAAACAATAGAACGAAAATTAATAAAAAACCAATTTTTAGCTTTATAATTTTCTACCCTTGCCAATGAAACCATGCCCTGCAAAATAAAAACTACTCCTAGTATGCTAAATCCATCTTTATGCATTTGCGCAGTCCATTGTAAGTTCGATGGAAAAACTAAAAAAGGAAGAACGCAAAGGATTGCTTTATTCCTGTTTTTTACAAATAAACTCAGAAGATTGACCAAAATTAAGGCGGCGCTAGCATGCAATGCCGCCTGAAGAGGAATAAGAATTCTAGAATCAGGCAGCGCAAAAAAGTAAAATATCGATACTATACCTGCTATCCCCTGGCGACCAGGTCTTAACTCCCAGGCCGACCAACCTTGAGCTCGAATTTTATTAACCAAATCAACAGCAATACGGTGAAAACCAATGCTATCATAAGAAGAATTCAATAATCCATTGCCAGCATGAAAAAAAGGAAGGATATATGGCAATAGTACAATTTGCACAAATGCGGAAACACTTGCCGTATACAGAAAAAAGAGCAGCCATAATTTTAAATCTTTTGATTTATTCATATTTAATAATTTTCTCTTTCCGTTTCCAGCCACGATTGAAACATCAAAACATCCCAGAGATGATACGCCCAGTTCCTTTTGCCTGATAAATGTTCTTCCCATTTCTGCCGAATTAACTGAAGATTAAAAAATCCTTCCCGGCGCAATCGCGTCTCATTAAGCAACGCCTCTGCCCAGTCACGCAAAGGCCCCCTAAGCCATGAATTGATAGGGATGCCAAACCCACTTTTAGGCCGTTCAACCAATTTCTCTGGAACATATTTGTAAAGTACTTGCCGCAATACCCACTTTCCTCTGCCATTTCTGATTTTCATGCATAACGGCAAACGCCATGCAAATTCTGCTACACGATGATCCAAAAATGGCACTCGCGCCTCAAGTCCAACACCCATACTGGCCCGATCAATTTTTGTGAGAATATCATCCGGCAAATAGGTTATCAAATCTGTTAGCATCATGTATCGCACAAAATCATTGGTGAGCGCCTTCTTTTCCAGATTATTCCGCATTGCCAACGGCTCTTCACCTTTCAGCACCAGTGCGGAAGGATCTTTCCAATGGGAGGTCAAAATCCTGTACATTTCTGCGGGGGAACTAGCCGGCAAAATTTCAGCCAGCTTATGCATTTTATGGCCTGGAGTGCGATAATTAAATTGACCTGGAAACAAAAAACTTATTTTTCTAAAGAACGTATCCCAAAATTTCGGTGACAAATGGCCGATAGCTGCTGATAAACTATTGCGTAAAGATCGTGGCCAGCGCCCAAACCTGTTCCATATTTGAGGTACCCATGTATGACGATTATAGCCTCCAAATAGTTCATCCCCACCATCTCCGGAAAGAGAAACCTTAACATATTTCCGCGCAAGTTCAGACACTAGAAAAGTTGGAATCTGAGAAGAATCGGCAAATGGTTCATCGTACATACTTCCCAACTTAGTAATAACCTGCCTAGCCTCTACCGGTGAAATATAGAGCTCGGTATGGTCCGTACCCAGATGTTGCGCAACAGTCTTTGCATGCCCAGCTTCATTGTAACTTGCTTCATTAAACCCGATAGAAAACGTCTTAATTGGACGTGAAGACTGCGCCTGCATCAAAGCGACAATTGTCGAAGAATCCACCCCGCCAGATAAAAAAGCTCCCAATGGTACATCCGCAATCATTTGCAAACCAATTGCCAGCCTTAATTGCTTATCAAGAGCAGCAATTGCATCTGTATCATTGCCAGTAAATGGCTGAGCGGTGTTTTTCGACACAATCTCAGGCAAACTCCAGAAAGCTTTGGGCGTTATTGAGCGCAACGCATTAAGACCGCGCAAAATAGGGAATTGTATGTAATTACCCGGAAGAAGTTTATATATCCCCTTATAAATAGAATATGGCGCGGGAACATAACAATGCCTAAGATATAAACAAAGGACATCACGGTCAATTTCGCCAATAAAGTCAGGGTGCGCCCTAAGCGCTTTTAATTCCGACCCGAAAATAAATGTATTTTTTTGAATACCATAATAAAGCGGCTTTTCGCCAATGCGATCCCGCGCAAGCGTAAGTGTTTTCTCTTTACAATCCCAAAACGCAATCGCAAACATTCCGACGGTTTTTTTAAGCATCTTTTCTATCCCCCACGCCTCAAATCCCGCCAATAGCGTTTCAGTATCCGAATGCCCGCGCCAACTTTTATTTAATTGCTGCCTTATATCCAGATGATTATAAATTTCTCCATTAATAATAAGCACGTACCGGCCCGAAGAAGATATCATTGGTTGATGTCCGGACGGGGAAAGATCAAGAATAGATAGGCGCCGATGCGCCAATGCAATATCAGCGCTTTCATCTATCCACACACCCGCATCATCCGGCCCACGATGAGCGATGCAATCGGCCATTTTTTCTACAATAGTTCGGGCAGTATCTTCAGAAAAACCACTTGGTTGCCAGAACCCTGTTATTCCACACATAAAACTTATCCTATCCTTTCTGACACAAAATAGCTTTGTCTAATATAGCGGCTAAGTTATGCACTTTTGACTGTAAGGAGTATTTACGAGCAACTATAGAACGCCCTGCTTCCCCCGTACTCTTTCTTAAATTTATATTCTTACGTAATGTGTCCAGTAGAATCATACCATTGCTGATCGGTTTCTGCCAAAAAACCATTTACATTGTCCTCAACAATCTCTTTATTTACTCCAACAGGAAACGCAATAACCGGCAAACCACAAGTCATATACTGTATTAATTTAAAACCGCACTTACCGTTTGCCCAGGGAGTATTCGGTAGCGACATGACCCGACATCCAGAGTATGCAATAGTTCAATTTTAATTTTCTCAGGCCATTTATGTATTATAAAATTTTTACCTATCCCCGCGATCTTGCCTGATCCGATCAAAATAACTTTAGCCTTATGGTCAGAACAAAAACGATTTAAAATTTTAAATACCAAATCTAAATAAACCGCTGTTGTTGGTGAACCTATCCAGCCTATCGCAAGCTCCTTATCATCTTCAAGTTTATGCTCTTTAGCAGGATAGCGGGTTAGATCGATAACCGTGGGAACTATAAATACATTCTGATTAACTTTTCTGGCGTATTCAGCCAGATAGGAATTCCAAGCAACCGCAAAATTAATGCCGGAGCAGTAAATATAAAATACCCTGCCATACGCTTATGACTGGAAACCGCAAGCGCAGCCGAAGCGCAAAACAATAAAACCAGGGAAAAACCTTAGCTTTCCCCTGCCGAATGCACACAAAAAGAACAAAAATACCCAAAAAAGCGACCATGTTTCAAAATAAGTTACGCCTACCTGAAACATTAGATTGGCGTTTAATGCTACGCTAAGGGAAACAAATGTCACCCCCCAAGGATTACCTGACAAATTTAAAAAAGCATAAAATAAAAAGATAACTATTCCTAAGGGGACAAAGGTATTAATTATCCAGTCTAGAATTATTAATTCCTCAACTAGATTACTTTTCATTTGCTTTATCTGGCCTAGATTGTAAGGTGGTAACATATGGGTCCTTGCCTAAATGCAAGGAACATAAAAACACTAGTTCCTAAAGAATAAAATATGGGATAGAGTCGCTTAGGGTTACTCCTCATAAAACCTTCTGAAATATCCATAAGTTGTGTTTCCGGACCTGCCACATCAATTTCCCAAGCACTCAAATCCCGGAGGATCACATTCGTAGTGATACCCCTTGCATAAAGGATGCCAAAAATAAAAATAGCGTGGATAAGGAACAGCGCGGATTTTTTAAGTTGCATTCCCATTAAATAATCTCTTGAATAACCTCAAAATTGTTTAGCAAAATGCACCACCTCATATAAACATCCAAAAAACAAACTGCGCATCTTGATAAGCTTAATCAGATTAAAAAATTCATGCGCTGCGGCAAAACAATCCTTCTCTGTAGAAAAATGGTGCTTGCGGATATTACACCCCAATAGCTTAAAGAAAAAAACCATTAGCGGCCTTTCAACAGGAATTCCATAAACCGCTTGACCACCTTTTTTCAAAACCCTGCTAATTTCTGAAAACGCTGCTCTTAATTCCCGAGGCTTCAAATGCTCCAATATTGAAATGAGTAAAACGCTATCGAAATAATTATCAGGATAAGGCATTTGCAAAACGCTCCCCTGCTTCAAGGAAATTTTTAACTGTAATTTCTCAAATACCCTAGAAAACGCCATGATATCAGATGTAGTATCCAGACCATTTATTTCCTTATACATTTTGTTCAGGTTAAGAAATGTCACCCCTGAACCAAATCCTACTTCCAGAATTCTCTCGCCAGGTTTTAATTCCGATAAACACAACTCCACCCTTCTACGATAAAATCTACCAACAAAAAAGGAACGATAGAACCTTATGGGATTATCTACATCAAATCCGGCATATTCTTTCAACGAAAACATAATAAGTTTTTCCATTACCCTATTTCCTCATTAATCGAATAATAAAAAAAGAACTAATTATCTTCGGGAATTTATAAGCCAGTACTTTATCAATCTTAAATAATCTTCGGTAAACGGCTTCAGGTATGTGGAAGTTATGCGAAATTCCACCGGTTACCATATAAGAAAGCCCTGTGTAGTAAAAAGATTTTTGCGCGGAAAAATCATAATATTGGCGCAAAGCATCCGCCCAACCCTTTTCTTTAAAAAATAGCCTGAATGGAATAGCCATATTTGCCGAAAGAAGCGGACCATGCACATCTTTTAAGGCCGAGGTTTTACCTGAAAAATCGCTGGGTTCGGGGTGAAAAAACCTGTAAATAATATGGGACACGGTTGAATAGTACGGCTCGGCCATAATAATTATTCCCCCTTTTTTTAGCTTTTCCCGAGCCTTAATTAGCGCTTCCACAGGAGTTCTTAAATGATGCAGGACATTAGTCATAGTAATAACATCCAAACTCTCTTTAGGAATAAGCGGGTATTCATCAATCCGGCAAAAATCAAGCCGGTAATCCAAATAATCAAGATCCATGCAATCGCTGGTAAGCACGCGAGGATAAAATAATTTTAAAGGCGACGTCCCGCTGCCGATTTCAAGAACAACCTTATGTTCGATATCCCTTATGCCGGAAAATTGCAAGCGGTAAAGCTCCTGATACCAATAAAGTAGATTTTTGTTTTTCTTAAGTCGCTCCCGGTTCCTTTCAGTCCTAAGCCTATCTTCCACCCATAAATCATTGTCCATTTTTAAATAAACTTCAATTTTTTCGCGGCGTACACCAACATGCGCATAAGAATTGCTCCGTGTCTCCAACGTTTTATATTGGTCTGACCATAAGCCCTTTCGTAATATCTAACCGGGACTTCCTTGATCTTTAAACACAATCGAGAAGCCCCGAAAATAAGATCAAAATCTCCAAAAGGGTCAAATTCACCAAAATATTTTCTATTCAGTACGATTTTTTCATAATTCTCACGCGACAAAACCTTGGTTCCGCAGAGAGTATCCTTAAATTTCTGCCCCAAAAGAAAAGAAAAAGCTACAGCAAAGATTTTATTACCCACCATATTTAAAAAACGCATGGCTTTCCCTTCATGAGAATATACCAGCCTGCTACCATTAAGGAATTCCGCCTTATCTTCACAGAGTGCTCTATAAAAAGCCGGAAGCACCTCAGGAGGTACGGATAAATCCGCATCTAAAATCATCAAAATATCTTTGCTGGCACAAGCAAAGCCTTTCCTTACTGCATCCGCCTTACCAGAGCCAGTTTGTTTTAAACATGTAATTGGCAAAGAATTGTATTTTTTACAAATCCTCTCGATTTCATTCCAGGTATCATCCTTAGAATGGCCCTCAACAAAAATAATCTCGTCCTCAGGCCCCATCTTAGGGATACGCTTTATGATATTTTCTATATTTCCGGATTCATTCCTGGCAGGAACGATAATAGAGACTGACAAGCCCTTTGACTTTGACTTTAAGAGAGGCCTGGCTACCATTATATTCACCATACAAAATAAACGAAAAAAAGGCAAGGGCGCCAGGTAACGATTAATAAAATTGCTCAATAAAGGAATATAAAAAGGAAATAAAATTTTACTCTCAAGGAGCACAGGCTCAAAATCGGCAAGCGTTAGGAAATTAACAATATCCTTATGATCTACCCAATTTTGCTCAGGAGTCCTACTGCGGATGCCTAAAATAGAAGCAAAATGGGTCAAAGGCCTCCATGCAGAACTATAATACAAAACAATAATCCTTGTCTTATGGCTGCAGGAATCATATAGGGAATAAAAAAAAGACTGGATATTGCGCTCATAGTGAATGCTGCCGTTTAAAATTACATAATCGGGATCTTCTTGCGCTAATTGCTCAAAACTCCTGAGGCTAACATCCGGGGGCAAAACTGTTGCGCAGCCTTGATTCAAAAACAACTGTTTAGAATGTTTAAGATAGGTACTTATCGGAAATCCTTCCTGAGAAATCTCCACCACCGAATTCTCAGACCGGATATAAACCGAAAGGTAGCGCAAAAGAAGCCCGTAAAAATACTTCTTAATTACCTTGCTGTTCTTAAAAGTATTCTGCATACATGCTCCCTAAAAACTTGTATAATATTTTTTCCAATATTTACTCATAACTTTTATTCTCAGCGGCTTTTATTCTGCTTATACCAACTAATAGTGATCTTTAAGCCTTCTTCAAACCCTGTTTTTGCCTTAAAACTAAATTCTTTAAACGCTCTGCTTGTATCAAGGCACCTCCTAGGCTGGCCATCAGGTTTTGAAGTATCCCAGACAATCTTCCCTTTGAAATCACACAAATTTTTAATCAGCCTAGCCAGATCTTTAATCGAAATCTCAAAACCTGCACCGAGATTTACAGGATCAGATTTATTATATTTTTCCGTAGCCAAAATAATGCCTTCTGCGGCATCTTCAACATAAAGAAATTCCCGTGTTGCTTTGCCGCTACCCCAAACAATAATTTCAGGATTCACCTTTTTTGGAGATACCTCCTCTTGAGCATCAATACACTTTTTGATCAAAGCAGGGATAACATGGGAAGAATGGAGATCAAAATTATCACCTGGACCATAAAGATTTACTGGAAACAAAACAATCGAGTTAAAACCGTATTGCTGACGATATGCCTGGGATTGAACTAAAAGCATTTTCTTAGCTAAACCATAAGGAGCATTTGTTTCTTCGGGATAACCATTCCATAAATCTTCTTCTTTAAAAGGAACCGGCGTATATTTGGGATAGCAACAAATAGTGCCCAAGGCGACAAATTTCTCAATACCTCTTTGCCGGCCAATTTCCATCAACTGCGCGCCCATCATAAGGTTATCATAGAAGAATTTACCGGGATTATCTCTATTTGCGCCAATACCTCCGACTTCTGCTGCCAGATGAATGACAATATCCGCACAGGCGTTCTTATAAAGTTTCTTAACTGCCGCCATTTGTGTTAAATCATAATCCCTGCTGCGAGAGATAAAGATACTTTTACATCCACGTTCCCTCAACTTGGCAACAAGACACTTGCCTAAAAACCCTGCGCCACCGGTGACCAAGATTCGTTTATTCTTTAAATTAATCATAATTTAAGCGGTCAAGCCCCTATTTTTTGGTATTCTAAATAGCCTGCAATTTGTTGAAGGCCGCGGTTATGTTTAAACTTAGGAATGGTCTGCCATCTGAGTCCTTGGTGTATACGTTCTGTCTTATACCAGTGCTTATATTGCAGCCAGCCTAAGAATGCATCTATAAAAGAACTGTATTCATTGCGGTAGACTTCTTCGCATTTATACCTTGCAAAGAAGCTTTCAACATAGGGTTTATCATCAGGACAGTTTATACCGCAATATTCTAAGTGTACACCTAGTTCTTTAGCTCTAGCTTTGAAGCTCTTTGATATATATTGGCTTCCCTGATCTACTCTTAAATTTACGCGCGTATCTATTGAAAGATTAAGATTACCAAAACGTGACTTTACAGCATCCTCAAGGCTGACTATAGTTTCTTTTGCGCGGCATCTTAGTCCGTAGCAGTCTCCAATAGGTTCTTTATCAAAGGTATCTACTATACAAAGAGGTAATTAAGTCTCTTACCGTCAATACATAGGTTAGGTCACCTTTTCAGCGAATATTTGAACTTATAGGGTACGATATATTTAGTCTTGTGGTTTTGTGTTTCTTGATTCTTTTAGGCTGTAACATCTTTAATACCTTCATGTGTCTGTATATTTTCTTATGATTATAATCTTTAAATAGAGTCGTTATTTTTCGGTAACCACATACAGGTTCATATTCTGCTAGTTCCTTGAACTTGCAAACCAGTGTATTATCTAGCTTTCGTTTTCGGTTACCGTCAGCAAAATTGGATTTGTAATAATAAGCTGTTTAACTTAAAGCAAGAACCTTTAATGCTATATGCACGCTAATATGTTCTTTATTTACCAATTCTTTGACCTTTTGCTGCTTTTGGTGAATAGCTAAAGTGAATCTGAAATTTTTTTTGAATATCAATGATCAGGTGCTGCTGATACCGTATTCAGCGCATATCTCCTGTGGAGAACGCCCTTTAAGTCCGTCTAATGCTGCTCTGATAGTTTTTCCCTGAGGTGTTCGTTTCCTATAAATAGCCATTTGAATGGCCTCCTCTCTATGAGGTCTTTATTATAGCACATTTTTACCCTTTAGAGCAGCCCTATTATAACAGCGTTCGAAAGGTTTTTAGTGGTTTTTGTAATCATAAATATAAAAAGTTTCCAAGCTCTGACTATACAAATAACAGTATCTTCTTACCAATAAAATTAGCCATTTGGGTGGTCTACGCACATCTATCTTTCCATTATTACAATTATAACTTTCGGGAAACTTCGAAATTACGATATCAAATCCTTCAGTAAGTTTCTGGCCTTCTGGAATACTTACTAATTCTGCCTGATAAACCTTAAGCCACTCTTGGGGCAATAATCCGAATCCCTGAACTCCGATCTTTTTATGGGGATTACTTTTGACAATAGATTCAATAATTCTACGTGGGCAATAATAAGTATCCGCAAATTTGACCAGAAAAACCAAAGTTAATTGAAACACTATGGATAAAACCATTAAAATTTTAGCGATTTTTTGTTTACGTAAATCAGCATGCTCTATCAAATGCAAAAAACCAAATCCGGCAAACAAAGTGGTAAAAATAGTTTGGCCTAATATATACCTGCCTGAAGTCCAACCAGGGAGCCCTATACTTAGAATTTGATATCCTACGGGAAATAACAATAAGGTTAATCCCAACCAGAATTTGTTCTTAAATATTTTCTTCACTCCTAAGAGGGCAATAAATGGTATTACTCCTGCCAAATTCCAGAAAATAAGCCGAAATGCATGAAAATTACAACGAATCAGGTTATTAAACAGGCTAACTATCGAATGTAATCTTTCAGAGGTAAAATTAACAGAGCGGCTATATTTATAACTGAAGTATTCCTGGACTGGCTTAAATCCAGAATTAAAACAACTGTTAATCAAACAAAAAACTAAAAAACCGATTATCAGTGAAATGGCTACTAACCCTAAAATACTTCCGATAGATTTATTTTCCTTCCGGTTTGTTAGCCAGAACCTGGAGTATGCCACTGAAAAAGTAAAAACAAAATATCCACCCATTCTCTCGTGGGTAGAAACAGCAAAAACCACTGAAATTACAAAAAATAGCAAGTACAAAAAAGACCTTTGTTTATTCGTCCAAAGCTTTATAAAACTAAGGACTGATAGAAAAACCCATAGCAGTGACCAATTTTCGTAAAAGATCACACTGGATTGAAACATCAAGTTTACATTCAAAGCAGTGCTTAAAGCAATAAATGAGGCAACGAGCCTATTAACCCTTAATAAAAACATGATATTATATAATAAAAGAACTATTAAAATCGCCGCCAGAATATTCATAGCGCGTGATATAATAATTAATTCTGATTTTAACTTAGGATATTGATTATCGAATTGTTCAAAATTGTAGGGCGGTAATTCCGAAGTTTTAACCCATATATATGGTACATAAACAAAATTTGTAATCATCGAATAAAAAATTTGATGTGGACGAACAGGGCTAGATCGAATAAATCCTTCGGAAACATCCTCCATAAACATTCTCGGACCCGGGGGGTCAACTTCATCTGCCGTCCAAGTATTGCTGGTCACGTTAGTATTAATTCCCAAGGGATAAGCCAGAAGAATAATCACCAAGGCGGGCAAAAAAAGGTAAAACTTTCTCATCCTAATCTCTCCTTGAAAAGCCTATTTTACTTACTTCAACAAAATTAATAAATAAACTCAGATAACGTTCTTTTTGAGACACAACCGAATACCGCTCAATTACCGTTTGCCGCCCTGCCTGTCCAATCTCTTTGCGCAATTCTTCAGACTCAATCAAACGCGAAAGTTTTAGAATCCATTCCTGTTCATTGGCAGCCAGAAACCCATTCACGCCATCATGTATAATCTCATTATTAACCCCTACTGGGGACATTATAGTTGGTATAGCCAATGCCATATATTGGAGACCTTTTAGCCCGCACTTACCTCTGGCCCATTCATCATCAGGAAGTGGCATAATACCAATATCAAAAGATGAAAGCTCTTTAATTTCATCGTTTTTATTCCAGGCCAGTCCTTTTATTCCCAGTTTTTCGTTAAAGTAGGACTCACCTCCAATTACTTTAAAAACTATTTTTTCACCAAAACGTTCTTTTATCTTTAATAGAAATCCAATCGAGTATTCAAAATGTTGAATAGTGCTTACACTTCCACTCCAACCAATACAGATTTTCTCACTCTTTGTTTGTCCGGGAATTCTTTTATATATCTCGGTGTCAATTGTAGTGGGTACAATTAGCACATTAGAATTATAATTCTTGGCGTAATCAGCTAGATGCTGATTACCAGCAAAAACCATGTCTGCCAAAGAAATAATTTTAGCCGTTTTATTGTAGTTTTTTAAAAAACCGTACTTCTTATTTGCTTCAGAAATATTTTTCTGCCAGATAGAATCGTCAAAATCAAAAATAAGCTTGGCTTTTGAACGCCCAAGAAGCGCTTCAAAAATAGCTGGGCCAACGAAAAATGATTCACGATGGATAAAGATAATGTCGTAAGAATTGGCCTTTAAAACATTCAGGAGCCTGATAAAAAAATGTTTTAAAAGAATAAATATTTTTATAAGGCTTTTTCCTCTGCTGTAAAAGCATCTATCATCTCTGGCTGAAACTAAAAAGGAATAACTACAGTTAAATCCCCGACTACGAAGGAAATTCAGGTACTGTTCAAATCTAAATCTTTGACTTGGCGCTCTTTCAGGTCGATGTGGGGCAATAAAAAGTATCTTCTTTGCATTATTCATACAGCCATGCCTTAGGGAGATTTTTATAAATCTCAATGTTCTTAAACTTTTTGGTTTTCCTTGAACCCACCTTTTTAGCCCAGGTAGCCATTCTGGAAATCCCTTCTTCAAGCGGAGTGTAAGAATTAATAGAGAAGACCTTTTGAGCTTTGGCGTGATCGGCATAAGCATATTTTGCTTCATTTCTTCCCGGCAAATACTTTATTTTGCTTTCAAGCCCCATAGCTAACATCACCTGTTTAGTAAGTTGATTAATAGTAAACTCTTTGTCCGCTCCGATATTAAAGACCTGATTATAAGCCCTGGGGTAGTCTACCACATTTGCTATATATTTAGCCACATCAGCTATATAACTAAACGCTCTGGTCTGCTTTCCATCGCCAAAAACTGTGAGCTCTTTTTTTTGCATAAGTTGGTTCATAAATATGCCCACGACATTGCGATATTTATCTCCGATATTCTGATACTCTCCGTAGACATTATGCGGCCTAAAAATTACATAAGGTAGTCCGAACATGCGATACGTGGCCCTTAATTCTTGCTCTACAGCATATTTTGCTATACCATACGAGTCTTCGGGCAAAGGAATCATGTCTTCCCTCATAGGTAGCTGGTTGGCTCCATAAACAGCTATGGAAGAAGTGAATATAAAGCACTTAACATTATGCTTTACAGAGTCGTTTATCAGATTTACGCTACCAATCAGGTTATTAGTATAATTAAAGTTCTTGATAAAATGGCTCAACCCTTCAGCGGCATAAGCAGCTAAATGATACACATAGCTGATTTTATGTGAAGAAAAAATTTGAGAAATTAATTTCTTATCGGTTACAGAACCTCGCACAAAAAAAGCGAGTGGATTAACATTATCCTTAAAGCCTCCACTAAGATCGTCCAAGACCAGCACCTTATGGTCCGATTTTATAAGTTCATTAACCACATGTGCCCCTATAAATCCAGCGCCGCCAGTAACCAATGCGATACTCTTTTTCATATTTTTCCCATCCCAATCTTAAAATAGTATATTCTTTTCCACAAGTAAAAAACTCCATGCCCGAGCAATTTTCCTAATTCGGAATACTCGCCATCACAGTATCGTCACAAACTTATTCTAAACTTACATACAAATTTAAAATTTTCTCCGTTCTTTCCTCAAAACTGAATCTCTGCGCCACCTTCCTTACAGCATTATCCGACATTTCGGTATATTCATTCGCAGACATATGCATTGCTTTTTTCATGGCCTCCCGAAAACCTTCCTTGGTATTCTTTGCGATAAATCCATTCACCCCGTCATCAACGATCATGTGCGAGCCATCAACGTCGGTAATAATGGGCACCGCTCCGCAGGCCATAGCTTCCAATAAGGAGTTGTTGCAGAAGACTATAGAGGCGGGCAGTACAAAGAACTTTGAATTAAGATAGAAATCTCCCGGATTTATAAAATCGTAGAGATCGAGGTTCTTCAGTTTTTTTGAGATGACATAATCCTGGAGTTCTTCTATTAAAGGATTATTTAATCTCCAGCGCAATCCTAAAAGAGCATTCTTGGTTTTAGAAAATACTTTCTCGGACAAGGTATCGACGAACCAGTCCGAAAATCTATGGCGTATTAAACGGTTCGCCCAAAGAAAGGTATACTTTTTCTCATGGCTATTATTGATTTGTGGACTTGCGGCAACCGCGTTATGAATATAAACCGATGATCTTGAGCCGGCCCGTTCGATCATTTCTTTCATATATGGTTCGCGATACCAGACAATATCCGCATACCGGTAGCAAGTACGCATGGAAATTTTAGTAAGCCATGGCAATATATCCCAATCGATCAGTGTCCCCCACTCAACCGCTATTGTCTTAAGGCCAAACAGCTTGCATAAGACCAAATAGATAAAAGCGTATTTTCCTCCGGGATATATTTCAGCATGGGCAATGCTTTTTCTTTGAACTAATAGATAACCAAAAATCTGTAAAAACCGCCGTATAGCATTCTTCTTTAGAATAATACAAGAAGAAGAATCCTCTAGGGCATTTACGTTTTCGTTTGACCCGCCCACCTGATTGTTAGTGAATACATCAAACCTGTATCCGTGCCGGGCAAGCATCTTGAAAGGATATATCTGCTTGCGCGAGAAATTGTCCATACCAAAAACGGCTATTGTTTTTTTACGGTCTTCTTTCATTCAGGGCTCAGTTTAGTAAATTTTGATCTGCCATATTTTAAAATATTGAGTAACCGATGTAGAAATCGGTAATAACGTTCGTCGGAACCATAGTACAAATGGGATTTAGGCGCTTCCCTCATAATTCCGGAAAATTCTTCATCGCTAAATCCCAATTTCTTTAACACGTATTCCCTGTCTTTTTTTAACTCATTCGGTAGATAGATAGGTTTTCCCAATTCAGTAATAACAGCCTCACGAGTAATTTCTCCGTTTCGAATAAGCGCTGACCAATGGACTATTCTTTTATCGATATGAAATTTCTCAGGCAGAATATATCCTTGATAAAACTTAGTGAAAATAGATTCGTAATGCTTCCCACCGTAATACTGCCAAGAAAATTCTTCCTGCAGCGTCTTCATCGCCATGGTTTTGCTGTAATTAATGATATTTAGCGGCTCCGCATATTTAAAACCCAAACCAAATTTTTTAATAATTGCAAAAGTTAAAGACCCCATAAATGGAAATGTTTTTAGTTTCACCTTCCCGAACTTGCGGTGGATAGACAGAATATTCGCCACATCCTGTTTACGGTACAGCCACTTTTTAGGCATTCCATACTCAGTAGCAAAATTATTGCCACTTAGAACATAACGAACCTTGAATTTACTGGCAAAATTAAAGATTGCAGCAGTAATAGCATGATCCGTAATCATCTCTATGTCAATTACGGAAGCTCTGAGAAAAGATCTTTGAAGATCGCGAAATTCCGGCCAGTCAATGACATAGGTTTGCAAATCAAACCGACATTTTTCAACGATTTTTTTTATATTTGCTACAGCTATCTCGGAATTCCAGCCATTATTAACATGAACGACTAATGTCCTTAAACCAAGCTCATGCGCTAAATAAACGACATAGGAACTGTCTACACCGCCGCTTAAGCCTATAATACAATCATATTGTCTTGCGGAACCGGTGGACTTAATTGTTTCTCGCAAAAAATCAAGCCTCCGTAAAACATCTGGTCCGTTTAACCTATAAAGATTGACCAGGCGATCAAATTCAAGACAATAGTTACAGATACCATTAGCATCAAACAGAATATCCAGATCAGTCGTATCCATAACGCAACGTTTGCATATCTGAGCCATTTTTTCCCTTACCTTAGTTATCTTTATTAAAAAATGCCGTCTATCTGATACTTCTTTCACAGCCTTTACCCCAAACCATTTCAGGTTTGATAACAGCACAAAAAAATAGCATTTTACAATTACGGATTTTGCTATATCCCTGTCTCAAAGAGGGCTTTTTTAATCTCTGCTCTTCCTGGATAACTGATTAGAATAGCTTGATGCCTGCTCTGAAAAACAAACATACTGCCGGCTACAGCAGTTGCCGCGCCATTTTTTGTAAATATCTACGGGCTTACACCCGTAGTATTTCGGTGGTAGAATAAAAGTAAAGGGTGTGGTCACAACTAAATGCTTGCGTTCAAAATACTCCTTACCCGTCCCTTTAATAGCTAAGGCGCGCAGGGCCAAAACCAGAGCCTCTGTCCCTGATGAACAACCGACACAATTGTTAACATTCAAATAGGCCGCAATCTTTTCCTCAAGCTCATTAACTTCCGACCCCAGAATCCAGTGTTGGTGATCAAGGCATCTAGCTATAGCCGCGTCAATATCAACTTTCATCTAAAGATACTCAGTCTTAAGGTCTAACATGGGAACTGGCATAAATCACCTCTCTTATTTCTTACATGGACGAAGAATCCCGCCCCAACACATCACTTAGACTTATTCAGAACAGGCTTAAGAACATTCTTCAATAATTTATACTCTGCCTTACAAGAAGGACAGATTAAAACAACCTTCTTTATCCTCGGAAGAGTAACGCCGCACTGGCAGGCCCATCCTTTTAAGATCGCCGGAACACCAACCACGATCCCGTAATCCGGAACATCTGTTTTCACAACCGCTCCCGCCCCAATAAGGGCATAGCGGCCAATGGTAACGCCACAAATAATCGTTGCGTTCGCTCCAATGGTCGCACCACGCTTGACCAATGTCAGACAAAATTCATTCTTACGCTCGATAAAGGCGCGCGGGTTGTAGACATTAGTAAACACGCACGACGGACCACAAAAAACCTCATCATCCAGAATGACTCCTTTATAAATAGAAACATTGTTCTGGATTTTACATTTATCGCCAATGGTCACATCCGGGCCGACAACCACATTCTGACCAAGAATGCAATTTCTTCCGATCTTCGTGTTCTTAAGCACATGAGAAAAATGCCAGATCTTTGAGCCTTTCCCGATCACCGCTCCATCATCCACAAAAGCGCTCTCATGTTTAAAATAACTGACAGACCCAACGGGCCAAATAGAACCAGGGCTATTTTCACAAGCCTTTTCTGCATTCTCAAGGATCTTCAGAACGCGCAACCCCTCTTCCCCATCGGTGCGTGGCTTCGCACGTGAAGCCACGCACTCAACAAAATGCTTCAATTCCAATTTGAGCGGCTCGCCTGTCTCAAACTGGATGGCCTGATATTCCACCTTCTGAGCCACAGGAATCTTCCCTTCTTTCCACTCAATAGTATGCGGGTAGAGAAAAAGTTTCTCTTCGCTCATATCATCAAAAACAGCCATATTTTTAGAACCGACTACAATAAGCTTCTGTTCCTTGAACGGATGCAACCACGACACAAAGACATGGCCTTTCACGCCATTGGCAAATTCAAGTTCTGTCAACGTAACATCATTAACACCCGCATTGATATAATCACCTCCAAAAGCGTGTACCCGTACCGGCTCCTCTTCCAAGAGCATAAGAATAACGGAAATATCATGCGGCGCAAAACTCCAGAGGATATTCTCCTCTGTCCGGAGCTTACCAATATTAAGACGATTGGAATAAATATAACGAATCTTGCCCAACTCGCCCGCCTGGATTATGGCTTTGAGTTTAACTATCGCGGGATGGTATTGCAAAATATGCCCTACCATAAGCACTTTATTAGCTTTCTCTGCAATTTTGATTAAATCCGTACCCTCAAGGACTGTTAAGCTTAATGGCTTTTCCACAAATACGTCCTTACCTGCTAAAAGGGCTTTTTTAGCCAATTCATAATGTGTTACAGTCGGAGTAGAAATAGCGATAGCTTTTACCTGCGAATCTACAATAAGCTCATCAAAGGATGCGCAGAATTTTACCCCAGGGAAAAGCTTTGCTTTCTCAGTTAACACCAGATTACTAGAATCACAGGCTACGCGCAAAACACCTAACTCATTAAAATTACGCAGAAGATTATTGCCCCAGTAGCCTAACCCGGCTAATCCCACAAAAGCTTCATTATTTTTCATCTTATCCTTTCCTTCATTGGAATGATTTAAGTTACAAACTTTTTGTTGTTTTGGCTATTTTCAGAAATCCTTTATAAAACAACCCATATAACAAAATTATAAATAAACCAAACTTAAATATTAAACAAACCCATAACCCTATGTTTAAATTACATAGTATATAATATCCAACGATAAAAGGCAAAATTACTACAAGCGGCTTACCCATCAACAAAATCGGTACCGTATGAAGCTTTAAAAGAAACCTACTTACTATCCAGGCTAAAAGAGCCATAATAAAATAAGAAACTGCGGTACTAACCGCTGCGGCCATATAGCCAAAACGAGGGATGAAAATAATATTTAACGCGATATTCACCGCTCCGGAAATTAATACTGTAATAGATAAATAGATATTCTTCTTTTCATACGCGATATTCCAGCCATAAAATGCAAAAAAAGCGTTAAATATATAGCCAATTACAATAATCGGAATTGCTCCCAAAGCAAAATGATAACTTTTATCAGCCAAAATCATCCCGATCTCTTTGCCGAAAAAAATCAAAAATACCCCAGCTAAACATATTATTTTAAATATTTTCTTTGCGTCATGGTCTATGGCCTGGTAATTTTTATCATCCAAATACTGATAATAATCCGGCATCCAAGCCAGATGTAATGAGCTAGTCACGAATGTCAGGAGCATGCCTATATTAGAAGCGAAACTGTATAACCCCGCCTGGGTAGATCCTGCACTGCTATTAATCATAATTCGATCAAACTGAGCCAGTATAAAACTACTTAAAACATATGGCATTAAGGGCACAGAATAACCAAGCATATATTTAATATATTTAAAATTAAAACAGATCCGATAATAAGGTTTGAGCACTCTATAGTAATAAAAAGAAAAAACCGCACCTACGATTAATGCGGCATAAATCTGCCCAAAATATTTATTCTGTTTTAACAACAAAATTAAAACCACCGCCAATAAGAAATTAAATAAGGATTGCAGGCCATTACGGATAGCGATCTGTTTACTCTTCTTTTGAGGAATATACAACTGGTCATACCAAGTACGCGAAACCGAAAAAAATACTACCGGCACTAAAAAAACTACCGTCCTGCGAGGAATATTCAACCAAAAAGCAATCTCTTTCTGTAAATAAAGAAAAATAAAAAAGAACACAATCAATACCGCGCCAGTAAACACAATCGAGGTACCCAGATACCTGTCTAAATCATCCTGCTTCTCGTAATAATACCTTCCTAAAGCAGAATAACTATACAGAGTCAACACAACTAAAAATATAGCCGAATAACTTAAAAATATGCTGTAAACTCCATAATCTGACGGAGACAAGATACGGGTCATTACAGGAAGGGAAATCAATGCTATCGCTTTTACAACGGCAGTGCCTAAAAAATAATTCTTTGAGTGGCATAATAACCCAAAAAATTTATGCCCCTTAAAGCTATGTATTTTATTTATTATTAGATTCATCTAAATTAAACCTTTGCTGCTATAGCAAACAAATCCAAACAACCATGAATATTAACAGATAAAGAGAAATCATTTAAACCAACTGCAATATCTGCGCCAACTTCTTTTTCTGAATCGTTTATTTTTAAAACACCCTGGGCGCTATTAGTCGTTATCCGCGACATAATATTTTTAAAACAGCGATAACCTGGTCTCAATATTACCTTTAAGGGATTTTGCTTTACCCTTCGCATCTCCATTTCCTGTAAATCATCTCTGGCAGCTATGCCATAAAGACTAACTTTATTAAAAGAAACACCCAACACCTTCTTTAATTGGTCATCATTGTATTCATGCACATGATATGGATTCCAAGGTTTTTGAAAAAATAATAGGCGCAAACGCGAATTTGGAGTACTAATAAAAGCTTTTCCTGACGGCTTAAGCACGCGGAAAATTTCAGCTATGAAAGTCTGAGCTTCTTTAATATGCTCAATTACCTGAAAAGATAAGACTGCATCAAAGGAATTATCAGTAAAAGAAAGACTCGATGCTAACGTTTGACACAATTTAATTTCCGGATAATTCTGCTTCACGTAATTTAAGGTATGCTTATAATAATCCGACGCTACATAATATGTTTTCGGCAAATGCGATTTAAGGTAACTTGCTCCGTACCCCTCACCGCAACCTACTTCTAATATCCTCCCTTCAAGCACGTCCTTAATAACCTGATCATATGCAAAAAGATGCCTGAAATATTCAAAGCAGTTAAACAAACTGCCGGATTGCTGAGAAGACATAACCCGACAATGGTCTTGGCTAATATCAGCTTTGATCTTTATTTTAGTAACTCCTCAATAATACTTTTTAAAGTCGCTTCTCGTTTCTCTGCAGGAAACAAATTTACAATTCTTTCCCGGGCTCTTAAAGACTGCTCCTTATTGTTAGAATTAATTGCCTTGCGGATGGCCACGCTAGCCGCCTGAGGATCATCCACAGGCACACAGAAACCTATATCCGCGGCAACCTCAGGCATAGCCCCACAGGCAGTGATTATGGGAATACAACCGCAAGCCATAGCCTCAGCCAAAGCAACCCCAAAACCTTCATGATAAGAAAGTTGCGCGTAAACTAAGGACTGCTGATACTCAAAAGGGATATGACGCTTAAGCAGTTCATTATTGTCAGTATAACCAAAAAAATCCAGATTAGCCGGGGCATTAGCTTTTATCTTATCAGCTGTCTTTTGCTCTAGAATCTGACCTATCAAGCGAAACTTTATTTCCGGAGTTAAGCAGGCAGCATCAATAAAAGTCTGAAGGCCTTTTCTACGCATATTACTTTCATTAATATAGCCCACAGTTAAAGCTTGGAACTTCTTTTCTCCGTTAGGCTTAAACTTATTAGTATCCACGCTCAAATATACTGCTCGGCCTTTATGCGTATTGGCACCGGGCAAAGTTAAAAAATCCCTTAGGCTTGATTCTGAAAATAATAAAACCTTATCCGCTGATTTAAAGCCTATTGCCCTTAAATAAAGCTGAATTTTATCTGATCTGCGTAAACCATAACCTATCTGAGGCACAAAAGTTACATCAGCGCCGCCGCCAACTATTATTACAGGTTTCTTTAAAATTTTGGCAATAATCCCCACTGCCGAATTATTGCCAAACCATATAAAAACTAAGTCACTACGTTTAACCGCCTTCCACACTGAGGAACTAAATAAACAATCCATCCGATCATGTCCATATTTTTCTAAAGTTAGATATTCAAGTGAAAAATACTTTTCCAAGGCCAGCATATCCTGCTCAATAAAAGTAGTAATCTGGCCTAAAGGCTGATCATTAACAAAAAGTATTTTTGCCTTTTTCTCAAATCCTGATGACATTATTTTCTACTCCTGTTAATCTTATTTAAAAAAAACCTTATTTTGTTCTACCCAAAGAAATAATTCACCTATTCCTTCTTTGGGAGATATTTTCGGATAAAAACCAAAATCTTTTTTTGCCTTACTCATATCGCTTACATATATACGCTGGTCCCCGGGCCGCCAATCAAACATTTTTGCCTTGATCTTCTTTTTTAATAATCCCTCAAGCAATAATTTTGTCTCTGTCCAAACTGACAAAGTATTTTTATATCCGCCTCCAATATTGTAAACATTTCCCGAAGTAACTTTAATATTAGAAACAGCCAAATTTATAGCATTAATTAAATCATCGATAAATAATACGTCTCTAACCTGTTTTCCGTCTCCGTATATAATAATATCCTTGCCCGATATAGCAGCAATGACAAAATGGGCCAGCCACCCTTGGTCCTCAACTCCAAATTGCCTATAACCATAAATACATGACTGTCTGAAAACAATTGTGGGTAGATTATAGATACGGCTGTAATCCCGCACGTATTGATCGCCACAGCCCTTAGAGCACCCGTATGGAGAATAAAAGTCTAAACCAAAACTCTCCGGCACTCCTTTAGGCAAACCTTTAAAAAAATAACGCGTCTTACCTTTAAATATTTTTATGCGCTCTAAACCACCGTAAACTTTGTTAGTGGAAGCATAGAATACAATCGGCTGCCTGCCAGACTTACGCGCTGCCTCAAGAACATTAAACGTTCCATATGCATTAATTTCAAAATCTTCTCTGGGATTAGCTACCGAAGTCGTAATTGCAACCTGTCCAGCCATATGATATATTGCATCAACCTTTTTAGCGGCTTTTGCAAGCTTATCCATATCCCGGATATCCCCCCTAACAAAAGAAAAGCCCTTCCCAAATTCATTCTTTAACCACTCTAAATTAAATTGCGTCCTTGGACGGGAAAGGTTATCATAGACAATAACATCATTACCTTTACTAATAAGGTGGTGGGTCAAATTACAGCCAATAAATCCCGCGCCTCCAGTTACCAACACTCTCATAAAAAACCTCCTGAATTTATGTCTTTTACCATAGGAAATTTATCCCGCGCAATGCATAAAACTATTTAATACATTTAATATTCTATCTGATGCTTGCCCATCCAACTGGCCCCATTGTGCCGAGCACTGTTTCTGCTTTTCTTGGATTTGAGCGTAAAATTGCTTATCCATGGTCAATTTGTTTAATGTGCTGCGAAAGGCATCTTGATCCTCAACGATTAACACCCCCAATGCCTCTGAAAATTCATTTCGCCGACTACGGTAATAATCATAAGCGATCACCGGCTTAGAACAAGAAATTGCCCATTGTATAGTAGAAGAACACGTAGCTATAAAAATATCACATGCCGGAATGATATTAAAGGTGGGCTCATCGGAAATCTTAAAGCCTAATTTTTCAATAAAACTAATCTGGTCCCTAAAAATAGACGGATGCGGGCAAACAATTGTGTGATACCCGTTACACGCAGAAAGAGATTCTGCCAAAAATAAAACCATATCCTTGTAAGTAGGAAAAGGCCGGGCACATCCTTGCGGATGGTCATCCTGAGGCATAGCCAAAAGGATAAACGGCAGATTATCCGTAATCCCAAACTTTTGGTAAATATCCTGCCTTTTTTTTTCTGACTCTATTAAGTGTTTAGCCATAACATCATGGCTGACAACGCCGGTTAAATATACCTTATCCTTAGGCAGTCCGCTATTAACTGCCAACTGCCGCATTTTTATACTCTCTACTAAAATTCCATCAGCAAATCCGCTGTGAATCTGCCAAGGCAAGGGCGGAGCAATACCCATTATCTCCTTAGCCATAATCATTCCCGAAGAAGGCAGGCGTTTAATTTTACGCCCTTTGTATTTTTTTATCCAACGCGGATAAAAAAGTAAGGTAAGAAAATCTCCCAAGAGATTAAATCTATGCAAACAATTATTATAATAAAGTTCGCAAAATTCTTGGGCATTAGTCATCATATTAGTAATGATAACAGCGGGGATTCCCAAGGCGTGAGCTAATTTTGTATAAAGCGATGTATTGTATTGGGCAACATCTAAACCCAAAATAACTAAGTTTACTGCTTTATTTTTTAATATTTTTTTAATAAAGCAGTAAACTTTTAGATTGTCAAGTAATTGCCAGACTAAACTAAAAGATACTACATGTTTAATTTTATTTGCCAACTCTTCTGGAATCAGCCCGCGAAAGCGCATTGAGATTTTATTTTTTAAATACGAGCCGATTGGCTTAGCAGGATATTGATTGCTGTAATTTAATACCTCGATACCCTCTGCAAACAAGATTTTTATATCCCTCTGCATCAAAAGATGAGGATAGTACCTTTCATCAAAAAGAAATACCGGCTTTGTATCCTTTCTACCCATATATAACTTAGCAACTTGCAAAAGCTCAGGGAATGAAGATGCAATATGCAGCACAAACAATATTGTTTTAACCTGATTTATCCTATTTTTCATATTACTGGTTATTCAAATTCAAAATGCCTTAATTTTTCTTCTTTAGAACGCTTATATGCCTCAAGCCCAATAGTAGTTTCATCTGGCCGAGGCAAAACATAGCAAGTTACCGCATCCAAAAAACCCATCCTCACCCCAGATTTAAATAAACGGTCCTGCAAATCCGTGTCATTAACTCTATTCCAGGCCTTGCGAAAACAATTTATATTATATTTCATAAACTTTAAATACGCCCGATACAGCCAGGTTTGTGTCCCCCCTATCCGAGGCGATTGGTCCTTTAAGTCTATAACCACTTCTTTTCCATCACGCTGAGACACATAGGAGCTGGAAACGAACTCATAATTATTTTTTTGCGCAAAAGCTAAAAGCCTTTCCAAATGATTAGGAGTCCAGATATCATCATCATCTATCCTGGCAATCCACTTACCCTTAACCATGCTCAAAGCCCGATTTGCCGCCACTACCGGTCCAGCCAGCCAATGGTTTTCCACTGTCGGCGGATAACGGCATGATCTATTTTTAATATTATAGAAACGGATACGCGCATCCTTTATCCCTAAAACCCTATCTTCTGTATCATCCGTGCAACAATCTCCAACTATAATAAGCTCAAAATTCTTATAGGTCTGAGCTAGAACTGATTTTACCGCTCTCTCTAAAAGCAGATCCGCACGATTATAAGTAGGAGCATAAACGGATATTAAAGGCTCGTCCGGACTTATAGAATAAAACCCCTTATTTAACTGCCTAACTATCGCCAAAAACAACGGCTCGCTGATTCCATAACGCATAGAATTAAATTCACAAATAACTTTATCTACAATAGACTGCGCAGCCATGCTTTTAAAAACCTTTAAGTTTGCCGAAAACCTCTAAATGAAGCGTCTTTCTGGTAATACAACTTCTTTAGCTGAGCTAAATAAGAATCTTGTTTTTTCTTAAAAAAACTCTCAATTAATTCGCTATTGGCTTCATGCAAAGCATCATAAAATTGAGCATCGCTTAATTCGGTAAAATTCACCGCCAACAAATCTGAATTAATATGCTTATTTTCGTAAAAATCCGCCACGTCCTTTAAAAGACCTTTTTTAATCGCATAATAATATAGCTCCGAACCAGGATAAGGAGTAACCGGACGAATAGTCCGCATAAAAATACCATCGGCATATTTAAGCAAAAAATCAACTCCTTTACGTAAGGTATTTTTATTTTCTCCAATATTGCCAAATATAATATTTAATCCTGGAGTAATCCCAGCTTGGATAGTTGACCCAACACCAGTATTAATTTGTTTAATAGTTAGAGCTTTATTCATATTCTTCAATATCGAATCATCAATAGATTCAATTCCATAATTAATAAACACACAACCGGCTTTTTTCATTAATCCCAAAACTTCCTGTTTAGCAAAATTAAGCCTGCCATTACATTCCCATTTAATACCTAAATTATGCTTAATAAAATCTTCACACAAGCTAATAGTGCGTTGGCAAGAGGACATAAACAACTCGTCATTAAAGGTTATATGATTAATCAGGTAATCCTTTCTTAAAAACTTTATCTCCTCTATGATGCTTTGATTACTGCGCGGCCTAAACCCCTCATCCATACGGTAACAAAAATTACATTTAAACGGGCAGCCCCTTCCCGAAAGCATGCCAATAGAAAATTCTTTATTTGAACAATAAGGTGCCCTATTTAAACGATAATATTCCATCGAAAAAAGTTTATATGCAGGAAAAGGCAGTTGATCAATATCTTTAATTAACGGCCGTCGTTCATTGACAATAAATTTTCCGTTGTCGCTAAAAGCAATCCCCTTTACCTTGTGCAATGAACTTTTATTTTCAAACGCCTGAATCAATTCTATAATCGTCTCTTCGCCTTCACCAATAACCACTGCATCCGCAGAGGTCTTCTTAAGAAAATATCCCGGTTCAGGAGACGGCCCATGGCCGCCGATAACAAAAAACGGGCGATACTTAGAATCATTTATCGCCTGGGATATTTTCAAAGCTTTTCTATATTCATAATATCCGGCAATAAAACTTAAGCCTACTAAATCAAATTTATTCTTATCCAGATACTCCTGCAAATGGCTTTCAGGATAATGATTCATAGCCTGATTATAAACTTCTACCTCATGGCCATGCTTTAATAAAATAGCCCCAATAGCGGCTAAGGCATGGGGAAAAGTATGGATGTAAGAATCGTTGTCATAAACAACTAATAATATACGCATAATTTATATCCACTTTATTTCCGGAGCGCTTTGCTTATATGGCCTGTGGCTCCACGGTATCCAACCATCCTTTACAAATCTTTCAATATCCTGTTCATCATACTTTACGTCGGTAATTTTAAATCTTCCTTTTAAAAATTTAGGAGAACAAACCTCTTCGAGTTTATTGGCATTAGCCTGAGAAATCAAGTCATACTCAGCGTGGCTGTTTACTCCCGGCATCGGAATGGCCGCACTACAATTAGGACAATATCTTTTTACCTGATCGACAAATTCATTCGGATTCTTATTCCACCAGCCTTCTTTTAAAGGATAACCGCCCGGACCGTTAAACAGCATGTCATACGCCGCGGCCACTTCACAGAAAAACCCGCCTTTAGGGGTAATTGAAGCAGCCCATCTCCATTGCACCCAGCAATTGCCTATTAAACGCCACATAAGCTCTTTATCATCCAGAATATCATCAGCTGCCACTAATAACGGCTGATGCACGCCTACTTCCTTATCTTTATGGTCATTATAAGTTATCATATCCGGATCAAAGGTCTCTTCAACAATTTGCTTGTATTCCTCCCATTTATAGCCATTAGTCCACAATTCTCGTTTTCGCCGGTTTGGTATCAATTTTTGAACCAACTTACATATTTCCGGAAATTGTTTATGTAAGGTCGGCTCGCCCCCCATAACTCCGATCTGTCCCGAAAAACCCTCTAATGACTTAATGGCTTTTTCAACAAAATCCAAATCCATAAAAAATGTTTTGCTATGATGACCCACAAAACGCGTGCAATTTGAACATTGTAAATTACAGGCATTGGTAATTTCAATTTGAATTACTTTCATTCGATAAATCGGTATCATCTTATCCTCATAAGTCTTTAAAATATTTTCTATATCTCAATAAAATTATCTGAATTCTCAAACTTCCATCTAGCTAAATTTATACCGCTATTTAATAACTGTTCGCGCGCAACAGGAGAGCTCTCGCCAATAAAATTAAGTAAATATCTACGGGCGTAAGCCCGTAGCATTTCTCAAAACTCAAGCTTCGCTTGTCCGCTGTTTTCTCTACCTTGCATTTCAATGTATTTTTTGATGATCGATTTATTAATACCAACGGTTGAAACAAAATATCCTATCAATCGACACCTAGCAAAATAAGCCTATCCGCACGCGCTATCACATCTGGGTCTGTACTAATGACTGAATGAACACCTAAATAATGTATGGCTGATTGAATAGAAAAAAGATTTCCCATGCCATAATCTATAATAAAAATTATTCAAATATTCTATTCAACCCTGAATATGGGCTGCCATCTTCCATTAACTTTCTCAAATAACCGCTTATTGGCCCACTTGTCTAATACCTCATCGAATTCATCTCTTGCCATCTGATAATACTCCAAATAAAGATCAAGAAACTTATCTGGATAATAATTGTCGTAAAGCCGCACCAACTCAACCCCCTGATCCCTAGTCATTGCCCCACGCCTTATGTCAATGCCTGCATCTTGTGTGGCCCGGCCAAACCCAAACTTCAAATACATAATATATGCGTGTAAAGAATAAAGCGCTTGATCATTCTGCGCAAAATTCGTGAAAGTCCCTTCATTTGTTGTATCAATCTCTTTCAATCCGCAATGCTCTTTAGCCATAAGGTAATTCTGGTAAGAATCCCAAGCCTCAAAATAACTCCAATGAGTCACGTGTAGTTTTCTTTCAAGCAACTCTTCTTCATCCGGAAATGTGAAAAAATAAAGATCTTTCTTATCAATATCCAGTTGATTAAAGACCTTGTCATAGCCCGACTCAAAATAAACCCGCTTCATATGCTCAACATCTAATCCACTCTTATGCTTTGACTCTATAGAGCCACCATACTCGACTTCCCCATCTTCACCATAAAATAAAAGAGGAATATTAAAATATACAGCTACGCGCATGACCGCAGAAAGAATAGCAATAAGCCATCCGTAATACGGGAAGCCTCTCTCAATAAAACCCAACTTATTGATCTTTCGCATCACATCCACATCAGGCGTAATATGTATATGATTGAATCCTTTATTAATAAAACTCAAAAGATTTTCATTACCAATAGATAATTCAAGCGCCGGGCGAACTGTAACTGTCAAAGGATGCATCCCATAAAGATTCTTTAGCCTATACGCAATACTACAACCATCTTTCCCGCCACTTACAGGCACAATGCAATCAAATCCACCGGATTTGGAACGATATCTGTCAAGCAGTTCTGTCAGCTCCTTCTTGCGAGGTGCCCAATCCATCCTCTTTTTTTCTTCCATCCACTGACACGCATTGCACCAACCTCTTTCGTCAAATTGAATTCTCGGCCGCGTTGACATATTTAAACAATTTTTACACCAAAATAATTTTTGTTCCATATATCTCCTTTTTTTAATGATTTTTTTTGAGAAACTCTGCTATCCTAAAATCTAGCTCGTCATCAATATCGACTGACCTCTCTTTAGGCATAATATAAATACGGGTGTTTCCGGGAAATAAGCTTTTGCTCTTCCTCAACGCATCTTTCCGCCATACATAAATGGAAGAATTCATGTCAAAAACACTTGGCGCGCTTTGGCGATCGCCATAACTTCCTTTTTTTACCAGCGAAACTTTCCCGGCTTTATTAATTTCTACCATATTAAAATAAGGATTTCGATGTGCTTCTGTGACTGAAAAAACATTATCTGCATTATCATTGAATAACAGCTCTACACTCTTTTTAATATCTTCCACGCTTCTTAAAGGTGTAGTAACGTGCAAAAGTACCAGAATATCGAAAGCAAACTTCTCTTTGTTTTCCATCCAGTCCATTGCGTGCAATAAAACATCAATCGTACTGCTTTTATCTTTCGCCAGCCGTTTAGGCCTTAAAAAAGGAACCTCTGCGCCAAATTTCTTAGCAATAACTGCTATCGATTTATCATCAGTTGATACAATGATCCTATCAAGGTAACGACAGTTTTTAGCCTGCTCAATTGTATAGGCAATCAGCGGTTTACCCAACAGTGATTTTCCATTCTTACCCGGCAATCCTTTTGACCCGCCTCTGGCCGGAATTATACAAAGTATTTTTTTACTTTTATACATTTTAAGCCTCAATAAGCTCAAGCACCTTTACTCCATCATCAAGAGTAACTGCCGACTCACGATTAAATTTTACTGATTTTATAAAACTCAAGATCTCATCCGTATATGTCTTATCCAAATCAAAGAGTTTTTTATTAGAAACGGTTGTTTTCCTACCCGAGGCATTTATTGTTATTCTCTTTTTGATAAAATCACAGATAATTGAACCTTTCTCACCTTCAATCCTAATAATTCTTTTCATATCTTTCTGAAGATAATCCATATGAACATTGCAGACAAATTTACTATAAACATAAATTCCTTCAAATATATCCTCAGAATCAATTTTTAAACTGCTTACCTTGGCCTTGACTACTTCGCACGAACGAGGCTCACCAAAAAGATAGCGCATATAATCTATTTCATGCGATAAGTCTAAAGAAACTCCTCCGCCGCATTTTTTTGAAGCGCTGTAAGAAACGCGATAATCGCGTTTACTTCTCCACGCCGGTAAATACTGCCCTACTTCAATCTTTGCGAAATATATATTACCTATGGCATTGCGAGAAAGTTTTGTTTTAATAAAATTAAGCGCTCCTAAAAATCTTAGATTATACCCAATAAAAATTTTTATTTTTTTCTGCCTAATAATTCTTTTTAGCAAATTTAGCTTCTCAGAGAGCTTATGCGAAAGTGGTTTTTCAATAAATAAATGTGCTCCTTTTCTTGCTAACCTAATCGCTGTATCTATATGCTTATAAGTTTCATTAGCGATAATTGCCAAATCAGGCTGGATATCATCTATCGATTTCACAAGCGAAACTTT
>Ga0075122_10000551_pt1 | contig 29367 bp, 26 predicted proteins | sample AntAceMetag02UKB_FD_69790 | JGI IMG/M metagenome (GOLD analysis project Ga0075122, IMG submission 69790) | Saline lake microbial communities from Ace Lake, Antarctica - Antarctic Ace Lake Metagenome 02UKB | ecosystem: Environmental > Aquatic > Non-marine Saline and Alkaline > Saline | place...
ATGATTTCAATATGGCTACCTGAAAAGCCCATCTCCTCCATGGAAAACTGTACAGACGTTGACGGAAGTAACCGCAGCACAATTTTTTCCCCATTTATTCCAGGAACTGTAGACACTCGTAAATCGTAATGTTTTCCATCCGCACTGATAAAAGGAAAGTGTCCATCCTGGGGTGCTCTTTTTTGAGCAATGTCCATTCTGGAATGAAGCTTGATCTTGATAAACAGTCGTTCATCAATCTCCTCAGGAACAGAAACCTGTTTCAGTTTCCCATCTATTCGCATTCGTACCTGTTTTGAGCCTGACAAACTCTCGATATGAATATCAGAAGCTTTTTCCCGGGCTGCTTTTTCTAATAGAAAGCTGAGGTTTTTCTTGGCCTGATTGTCCTCTTGCAGGATCTCATTATGAGAAAAAGAAAGGATTCTTTGTTGAATAAGATTGTCATCACACATAAAAACCTGATATTTATCGAATAAAAACGGCAGATACTTACATAGAGATATCAGATCAGTTTTTTCCGAAACAAATATCTGAGTTCTTCGACTGTCAATTTCAGTGTCTTGTTCGACAAACGTAAACTGTAATGAGCGTTCCAGATTTACTAATGCCGGAGTGTGATTATTGTTGCTTTCAGGCAATGAAAGAAGGTTTTTCCAAGTAGCAAATCCGAGCTGTTGTGATAAATGCCAAATTTCACCCGATTTTGAGTGGGCTTCTTTACTGGATGATTTCATATTGTTAAGCTAGCAAGAGGAGTAGAGCAAAAAATACCTTTTTTCTGAACAATTCAGGCACCACACTCATAGGTCTTGTGTTTTATGCTAAAATATTTAATTTACCTAACAGCCGGGTACTTAATATTCAAGGTCGTTAAAAATGGTGTTTATGTAGCACTTAAAAACTTGCATAAGCCCAGTGAGCTGAATGATACGACAGAATTAATTAAATGTGATCAGTGCGGAAGCTTTTTTAAAGAGACCACACTCATCAATTTCAACGAGAAGAACTTTTGCAGTGAAATATGCAAGCAGAACTATAAAAACGAGACTCAGTAGAAACTCTTGACTCGATCAGAGTTTTTTCCGAGCTTGGATTTCATTGCAAAATTCATAATAGTTGGCAAAACCCCATGAATAGATGTTAACTTGCGTCCCTTCTTAGATCGCTAACGAATTTTTCTTTGATTTTTTAAGCAACGAGAACAGAAAAAAATCGCCTTAATCCTAGTAAATGTTTTAAAAAATTGCAACCATTCTCCGTTTAAAAAAATCATCATTCTGTTTACTCTGAATAATCCATCCGTCAAGTCAAAATCCCGAAAATACGCCAAAATGGCTACAATCGCTATTGATAGTTATTTGGAAAAACATATCTGGGGTGGTTTTACTTTCTGGACTCAGTTTCCGTCATATGCTCGCTTGGATTATATATTCAGTACGAACGGCGTTCGGGTTCTCAATTCTGAAATACTTGGACGTGTTGGTGCCATGCCATTATCCGGTGTATAGCCAGTTTTTGATTCCAGAAAACTAAATTCAATTAAAGGGGATGTAAGGCAGGAGACTGATCTGTTTATTATCTAGAAAATTACTGCTTATCGATCTTACCCGTGAACTCTAGGATGTGATTCACCGCTTGAGTAAATGACTGAAAAATCGGAATAGACGGATAGTCTTGAGCTATCAATGGTGCAACCGGCGCTCCCTGTCCTGTCGTTAATAGGATACCCTTTATATTTGCATTGAGAGCGAGTTCTACATCGCTTCGTTTATCACCGATCATAAACGAATCTTGCAGGCTGAGATTGAGTTCCTTTTCAGCCCGTTTCACCATTGCTGGGGCAGGTTTTCGGCAGTCGCACTCAATATTAAGCGGTGGAAGTCCATTGATGTGGTGGGGGCAGTAATAAAGATGATCCAGCTGAACCTGATCAATCTCAAGCAGCTGATTTATTTTCTCATGACACTCCCGGACAAAATCTTGAGAGAAAAAGCCTCTCGCGACACCGGATTGATTTGTGACAACAACAAGAAGATAGCCATAATTTTTTAATCGTTTCAATCCTTTTGGAACATCCGGATAGATCTGAATATTTTCAAGGTTGGAAAGATAGTGAACGTCGTGTATTAGAACACCGTCTCTATCCAGGAAAACCGCTTTACGTTGATTATTCATGTTTGTTTATTCATATTTTAGACTTTTGTATTTTACTTGGCAGTGCGCTTAATAAGGGATATTTCGCGACGGGTTTCCGGCTTTCACAATACTTTTTCATGATGACACCTCCGGAAAAAACTGACTATCCTTTGAGGTATACCAATCAAGTCTATTTTTGATAGCAAATTTTTAGCGATTACACTAGCTGGTTTCTAACCGATTTGATAAAAATAGGGATCAGTTAAAACAAAGTTGCGTTGTCTGAAAAAGTAATAGTCGTATTCATCTACCTTGCTGTACGCCAGAAAAACAGACTCACTGGAAAAACGCGCTCTCAGTGATTAACCCGAACAGGGCCTGATACCAGCATCGTATACCGGATACATTTAAAGTAAGGTTTAATAATTTATAATTCCCGGAGTACTTAATGGCCATGACAGGCAATGAAATTCGCCAATCTTTTATCCAGTTTTTCGAATCCAAAGGACATAAACACGTCCGTAGCTCCTCTCTAGTGCCGTATAACGACCCTACTATCCTGTTCACGAATGCTGGTATGAATCAGTTTAAAGACTACTTTCTGGGAAACCAAAAGCCCGAGTTTAACCGGGCGGTTACCTCACAAAAAGTTATGCGGGCAGGAGGAAAACATAATGATCTAGAGAATGTCGGTCGCACCGATCGCCATCATACATTTTTTGAAATGCTGGGGAATTTCTCATTTGGAGATTACTTTAAAAAAGAAGCGATTGCCTTTGCCTGGGAATACCTGACGGATGTTCTTGGATTAGATGCTGATAAACTGGTCGTCTCTGTTTTTCATGATGATCAAGAATCTCTTGATATCTGGCATGGGGATATTGGTATTCCAATAGAAAATATCGGCCGCCTTGGAGAAAAAGAGAACTTCTGGTCAATGGGAGATACCGGACCCTGCGGTCCCTGTTCAGAAATCCATTATCAACTGCAGCCGATGCAAGACGGTTACACTGTACAAAAATCGCTGGAAGAAGATGATGGGACATTTCTGGAAATCTGGAACCTCGTTTTTATGCAATTTAACCGGGAAAATGATGGAACCATGACACCTCTTCCCAAACCCAGCATCGACACTGGAATGGGTATTGAACGAATTGCATCTGTTGTACAACTATTTAAATCCAACTACGAATCCGATTTGCTAAGTGGGCTGGTAAGCAAGATATTGAAAGATGCCCCCAATCCGAGTGGATCGGAAAGTGAGAGTGTTGTTGCAGCCCGCGTGATCGCCGATCATATTAGAGCCACTGTCTTTTTGATCGCAGATGGGGTGATACCCGCCAATGAAGGCCGAGGATATGTACTGAAAAGAATTATCAGGAGAGCTGCACGACACGGAAAGGAATTAGGATATTCACCAGGCTTTTTTGCCGGACTGGTTGATGATCTGGTTTTAATGATGTCCGATGCCTATCCTGAAATTAAGGAGTCACAGGGATACATCAAAATTCTAACAGAGCAGGAGGAGCGGCGGTTCAGCTCGACTCTGAATCAGGGAATAAAAATCCTGGACGACCTACTGAAAGAGCAAAAATTAAAAGGGACTAATGAAATCGAAGGTCAGGAGATATTCAAGCTTTACGACACATACGGATTTCCGGTTGACCTAGCCGAAGACATTCTTCAGGATCAAGGGTTAAGCTACAAACGTGCAGACTTCGAAACTGCAATGGCTGAACAAAGGCAACGTGCAAAGACTGCTCAGGATGCTAAAAAAGTTGATTTGAAAGTCAGTGCCGTTTATCTCAACCTGATGGAAAAAAACCTTGGGAATCGCTTTGTGGGAAACCTGCAAGCAGAAATTCAAACTGAGATTTCTGCCTTGATTAAGAATGGACAGCCATCTGATACTTTGACCAAAGACGACAAGCTTGAAATTATTCTGGCTGAAACACCATTCTACGCCGAATCAGGTGGCCAAGTGGGAGATAAGGGCGAAATTTCACATGATGAATTTCGAATTCTGGTGTACGATGCCCAAAGTCCAATAGCAGGATTAAATATTGCTTACGGAAAAGTAGTCAGCACAACAGCCCCGGAAGTAAAAGTAACGACTAATAGAGCTGTCACTGCTAAGGTTTCGCTGAGCAGGCGTCGCGAAATCGAATGTAATCATACCGCAACACACCTGTTACAAGCCGCATTGAGAGCTGTCTTAGGAGATCATGTCAAACAAGCAGGCTCTCTGGTTAACGACGAAAAACTGAGGTTCGATTTTAGCCATTACGCACCGGTTACTAAAGAACAGCTTTTAGATGTGGAAAGCTTTGTCAATCAACGAGTCCTTGAAAACATGGATGTAGAAGTACAGGAAATGTCTTTTGATGATGCGATGAAAACGGGTGCCATGGCTATATTTGGTGAGAAATACGGTGATGAAGTCAGAGTGGTCTCAGCTGGTTCAGCCAGCAAAGAGCTGTGCGGCGGGACACATACTTCTCGTCTGGGGAATATTGGATTTTTGAAAATTGTAACCGAAGAGAGCATTGCAGCTGGCATCAGAAGAATTGAGGCTCTGACCGGTAAGCGGGCGCTTGAGTTTGTTCAGCAGAATGTCCGCATAGTGGATGACATTGCGCAAAAGTTTAAAGTCCCCCAGGTCGATGTCCCGGATCGCATCGATCAACTGCTTTTACAATCGAAAGAGAGAGAAAAGTTGATTGAGCAACTCCAAAAAGAAATTCAGGCAATAGCCGCAGCTAAAGCACTTTCTCAAGTAAAAAAGATTGGAGAAATCCCGACGTTGATCATGAAAGTAAATGACGATGTAGAGCTAAAATCACAAGCTATTGCTCTCCAAAAGTCAATGGGTTCTGGATTGATTATGCTTGCAAAAACTGTGGAAGTTGACAAAATATCAATGGTGATTGCGACCTCAAAGGATTTAAAACACGGGTTGCAGGCGGGTCAATTGGTAAAGGAATTAGCACCCATCATTTCAGCCAAAGGTGGAGGGAGTCCCGTATTCGCACAGTGCGGTGGCAATAATCCATCGGGCTGGCCTGAACTGGTGGCTGAATTGGAAAAACGCCTGGGGGCCTAAATTGGACAATTCTAATGGCTGAGTTAGCAGAAGAATCTTCTGCTAACGATCACTTTATGACGCCTTGGAACTGGGAACACTGTCGGACTTTGTGGACGTTGCTTTCGAAGCTTTAGGTGGCGTTGTTTCGGTTTTTGGCGCTGGTGACGCACTAGCTGCTGGTGCGGCGGCAGGCTTTTTCGCGTCGTTGTTTGAATTTCCGTTCGTGTGGTCGTAGCCATCTTTGTACCAACCACCTCCTTTTAAGTGAAAAGCAGACATGGATGCTTTACGCTTTAATGAAGGTTTATTGCATTGTGGACAATCTTTTAACTGCGGCTCGGATATTTTTTGAATTACTTCCAGCTCATAATGACAACTTTCGCAAATATATTCGTAAATAGGCATGTTCTCTTTCCTCTTTCTCTACCGTCAACGATGTAGCTTTCAACAATTTGATCAATAAGCGACTAAACAATCCTTTAAGATTATACTCTCTCTTTATATCGGTCAATGCCTTGGCGGATCTTTAAGGACATTATTTTAACCAGGGTCAATCAATCATGAAGAAAAAAGAGGCAAAGCAACAGCTGGCAGCAGATAGGAAAAAAGAAAACGTTGCTATGGATGCAGAAACAAGTCAAAATCACCGACAATCCTGGCAGGCGGCAATGTTCAAATTATCAAGGGTTGCTCTTTGTTTGAGTCTGATGACTATTCTATTTTGGGGGATGGCATCGCAGCTCCAAGCCTATGATAAAAAACAATACGCCCGGGCGTTACGCTTTAAAAAATGTATCAAATGCGATCTTTACAAAGCAAATTTTGCAGGAATCGACCTATCTTATGCGGACTTTACCGGCTCTAATTTGATTCTGGCCAGCTTTCAGAAAGCAACTCTTTATCAGGTGAATTTTGAAAAGGCAAACCTTTCCGGGGCCAATTTTGAGGGGGCATTATGGATTAATGGCAAGATTTGTCAGGAAAATTCTTACGGCAAATGCAACTTTTTGGAACAGAATAAATAACAATTTTCCCCGGTCAGCAGCACTGATCATTCATGTGCGCATTCTGACCTTTATTTAAGCAATACTTCAAACCAATTATTGAAAGGCAAGACATGTCAAATGAAAACATTGTGTACGTTTCGGATGCAGATTTTGAGGAAAAAGTTTTAAAAAGTGAAAAACCGGTTCTGGTTGATTTCTGGGCGGAATGGTGCGGCCCTTGTAAGATGATTGCCCCGTTACTGGAAGAACTGGCAGATGAGCATCAAGGAAAACTGACGATTGCTAAATTGGATATTGATAAGTATCCGGATAACGCATCCAAATACGGCGTTCGAAGTATCCCCACCCTGATTCTGTTTCAAAATGGTGAACAAGCGGATATGACAGTTGGCGCGGACCCTGGTCAAATCCGGAAGATGTTGGATAAAATCTAAATAAGTAGTCCGCACTAATTCTATTAGAGCGGGCCTTGCCTTTTACGCAAAAGACGTTTTTTCATAATGATTGGCTGCTATTTGTTTTTCGTGTCGTAACCGTTTGAAAAATATACTGTTAAAAATTGAATACGAAGGCACCCATTACAAAGGGTGGCAAATACAGCCGAGCGTAGTGACTGTTGAAGAAACCTTGGAAAAGATTATTGCACAGATTTGCCAGTGTGATGTGAGACTTAAATCCAGTAGCCGGACTGATGCGGGAGTTCACGCCCGTGGGCAGGTAGCCAACGTGAATATCCCGGAACACATTCCTCTGAAGAAATTCTTTTTCAGTATCAATGCTCTGCTGCCTAACGATATTTCTGTTATTGACATCGTTCAGGTTGAAAATGATTTCAGTGCCCGCAGGAACAATCTAGGGAAAAGATATACTTACCAGATTCTCAGTTCTCCGGTATCAAAAGCACTATACCAGCATTTTTATCACTGGGTCACCGCACCATTGGATATTGACCTGATTCGTCGAGCCTGCTGTTGTTTTGAAGGCACGCACGAATTTATCGCGTTTCGCGGAAAAGGGTGTCAACAAATCAGGACGGAAAAAACAATTCGTCAGATAACAGTGGATTTCGATCAGAGGTCAGATTTTGCGACTTTGAAAATCCATGTGGTTGGGACCGGGTTTTTAAAAAATATGGTTCGTATCATGATGGGAACTGTAATTGAAATTGGAAGGGGGCGACTCGATCTACAGATGATAGAGCGAGCACTCATCTCTGGAAAACGCGAAGAGGCCGGATTAACAGCACCGGCCAAAGGATTGATTTTGGATGAAGTTTTATTTGATCCAGACCCTTTCGTAGATAGCCAGCGAGAAAACTGGCTCTTAAAATCGGATTTCAAAAAATGATGGTTTTTTATAGAGAAGACAGTTTGCTGTCAATAATCCCTTTTATCTCATTCACATCCTGTCTGGAAACCTGACATCGTGACTGCTTTGTCAAAATGCCCTTCAAAAGCGCCGGTATCTCCGGTTCGTCTCCTGTCGCTTTGATCACAGCCTCACCAAATTTTGCAGGGTGCGCAGTTGCCAGGCAGATAACATGGCTGAAGGGGGACTGTTCCGCCGCAGCTACACCCACAGCGGTGTGTGGATCCATGGTATATCCCTCTTTATGGTATTTTGCAATCGTGGCCAACGTTTGTTCCGCATTGATTCTCGCGGGATGAAATATATTCCTGGCATCATCCAATTGTTGATCTGAAATTTCAAATTCTCTCTTCGAAGTAAGGTCGCCCATCATAGAACGGATTTCTTCAGCATCCTTCCCAACAACATCATACAAAAACCGCTCAAAATTACTTGAAATCTGAATATCCATCGACGGACTAATCGTAGAATGCACCTGCTGGATCTTATATTGGCCGGTCGTCATCACACGGTAAAGAATATCATTTTCGTTTGTAGCAAGAATCAGTTTTTCAATGGGCAAACCCATTTTTCGAGCCAGATAACCGGCGAAAATATCACCAAAATTACCAGTCGGAACCGAAAAGACCAGTGGTTGATCCGGGTAGTATTCCTGGAGCCGAAATGCAGCATAGAAATAATAAACAATCTGTGCCATAACCCGGACCCAGTTGATCGAATTGACAGCTCCCAATGAATGTTGATCCTTGTATTCGAGATCATTAAACAGGTCTTTGACAATACGCTGTGCATCATCAAATGTTCCTTCAATGGCAATATTGACCACATTCTCATCCAGTACCGTCGTCATCTGTTTTTCCTGAATGGGGCTGACTTTCCCCTTTGGATGCAGCATGAAGATCGTAATTCCTTTCTTTCCCCTAATTCCATGAATTGCAGCGCTGCCAGTGTCACCTGAGGTCGCTCCGACAATATTTAAACCGGTACTACTACCGTCCAGGAGATATTCAAATAGATTTCCCAGAAACTGAAGGGCAATATCCTTAAAGGCGAGAGTGGGACCGTGAAAGAGTTCCAATATTGAGACGGAATCTTTAACCTGTAGGGGTGTGATGTCGTGATGCCTAAAAGTTTGATAGCTTTTAACGATCAGCCGTTTAAGCGTATCTTCATCTATCTCACCATCTACAAAAGGTAAAAATATCTGCAGTGCCAGATCCTGATAAGAAAGATCCTTCAATTCTTCCAATTGATTGGAGAAATCGGGGACATTTTCTGGGACCAGCAAACCGCCATCTCTGGCCAGCCCTTCAATTACCGCTTCTCTGAAACTTCTAGGTTCACTGAGCCCTCTTGTACTTACATATTTCATTATCAATATCCTGCTTTGCTAATTATTGGAGTCATCGTAATTTTATTGTCTTTGATTACAGTTAATTCAAGAATATTCTTTTATTAAGAACTCTGATAATCCGGGTTCATTCATAAAAACTGCTGACAGGCCTTCCCCCAGATTCTGAGATTTCCTTCGGTCCATGTTAAAAAACCAGCAATTTCTTCAGGACACCAGGCAGGTAGTTCTGGAATGGCTGTGTTCTTTAAAAAATCAGCCAGTTCCTGAACTCGTGCAGTAATCACAGGAGATTTTGGAGAGAAACGACTTTTTAGCAATTCCAGTAGCCAGTCGGTCAGAATCATTCCCCAATATTCATAGCGCAGGTCATCTATATAGTCATGTGGATTTCGTCGATGTTCCACTATTGGATTGCCAAAGGCAGCCAAATAAGTCGTGTCCTGCATCAGTGCCTGGAGGAAATAGCCCCCCCAAATGTCTCCATACCGCTGAATGCTCCCGCCGGGAACCGGCCATCCCATGGGGATACATAAGAAGGCTGGGATGAGTTCTCGAACAATACTGGTGTTTTGAGTATTAATTGGGGTCCAGGTATTTTGGGTCAAGACTTGAAGAGCCTCACCCTGATAACCGACGCCGGAAACATGACCATTGAGCCAGGTTGTGGCATCTATGTCCGGATCCAGCAGCCACAATCCAGCTGTAACGCCAATCCGCATGTTTGGTTCTGAGGGGATAAAATTTGGTTCATTTTTTTGCCCTCTCAGGCGAAATGGATACCCACGGGGATAAATAGCCCGTGACGGTTGAAATTCAATATATTCACAGACATTATGAAAACCAGTTTCTTCTCGAATAATCGAGTTGTTCCAGATTTGACCGGTCTTGCTATGGGAGCCGATAAAATCACAATCATCGACGGGGAAGTTATCATCATCAACGCTGATCATGATTTCACATTTATCTTCCAAGGCACACAGATAACCAATATTTCTGCGTGTTTCATTATTATAAGGAATCCGGCTATAGAAATCATGGCATCGCTTGCCCCATTCATCTTGCTCTGCAATATCTAAATACACGGTTTCCAGCCCTTTCTCAGTGGTTTCCTCAGCCAGTTGTCGGCATTCAGATGGGGTTTTATGATCACCAATGACCCATAGCTTCACTTGATGCAGGTGGTCATAGCGTTGAATATTGTCATATAAATCGTTAATGAAAGTTGGATAGTTAATGGTTGTAAAGACAATATGGTATGGTTTCATGTGCTCTATTTTAAAAGTCGCGATGTGTGCTGCTATGATATCGTTTTAACAGAAAATTGGTTTGCTATCGGCCTATATCCTGGAAAGCCAATCTTCATAAACCGCTTGTAGAGTCTGGTCAATGGAATACGCTTGCTTCCACCCCATTGAGTTGAGCTTGGTATTGTCACCGAGCAGCAGAGGTTCATCTGATGGCCTGAACAGAGATTCTTCTGTTTCCACTTTGATATCAACACCGGATATCCGAATCAATCTTTCCAGGATATCAGATATTTTGTATGCCGTGCCGGTGCAAATATTTACTGGCTCTCCTGGTTTTCCTTTTTCCAGCATCCTCATCATAGCCGCAACACCGTCTCTGACATCGATGAAGTCTCGTGCCGATTCAAGGTTTCCCACTCGCACAACAGGTTCAAGTCTCCCTTTTGCTATCAAGGCCAACTGTCTGGCAAAATTCTGGATGGCTGTTGCAGGCGGATGACCGGTGCCAACATGGATAAATAAACGGGGTAGAAACACTTTAAGACCGAAATTAATGAAGTATTGATACCCCAAACATTCCGTTGCCGCTTTAGAAACACCATAAGGTGTAATAGGTCGTAAAAAACGCTCCTCTTGCAACGGACAATCTTCCGGCTTGATATTCCCATATTCAGCACTGCTACAGGCAATGATCACCTTGGCATCGGGCACAATTCGCTGTGAGGCTCTCAGTACACTGACTGTTCCCTGGTAATTGTTCAGGTGCGTAGAATCTTCAGTTTGCCAGGAGATACTGTTAAAGGCCTGAGCCGCCATATGCACAACAAAATCAGGCTTAACCTCAGCGAAAACGCTTTCCAGGGCATCCCTGTCCAGGATGTCCACACGAAATATATTGGGGTCCGGACTCGCGGCTATTCTACTAGAGGCACTGTTGCGAGCGATTCCAAATGTAGGCCAGCCATTTTCCCTGGTCGTGCGCGCAAAATGGGATCCGATCATGCCGGTCACCCCGGTTATCAATGTTTTCAATGATTCTCCAATAAAAAGTCCAATTTACGAATTTTCTGGCGCACAATAATCTTGTATCACCATTGGTTAATAGTTCTTTACATACCAGTCATAAACAGTGGCAATTCCTTCTGCAAGGGGTGTCCGGGCTGACCAGCCAAGATTATTGATTCGACTGACATCTAGTACCTTTCGGGGTGTGCCATCCGGTTGATTCGAGTCAAAAACCAATTCTACCGGGTGCTCAACCACATCTTTTATAATCTGGGCGAGGGACTTTATGGTAATATCTTTGCCAACACCAACATTTATTGGTTCCGAATCACTGTAATGATCCATCAGAAAATGACAGGCTTCTGCCAAGTCATCCACATATAAAAACTCTCGCAAAGCATTTCCAGATCCCCAGACAGTGACTTTTTCTTTACCGGCCAGCTTAATTTCATGAAATCTGTTCAGCAGGCCGGGTATCACGTGTGAGTTCTGTGGATGAAAGTTATCATGGATACCATAAAGATTAGTGGGCATGACCGAGATAAAATGGGTTCCATATTGGCGGTTATATGCCTGGCACATTTTTATCCCTGCAATCTTTGCTATGGCATACGGCTCATTTGTCGGTTCCAAGTAGTCCGAGAGAAGATATGATTCCTTGATCGGCTGCGGACTCATCTTGGGATAGATACAGGAGCTGCCGAGAAACAACAGTTTTTTGACTTGATGCAGATAAGACTGATGAATAATATTTGACTGAATCGTCAGGTTTTCAAAGATAAATTCTGCCGGGTAGGTGCTGTTAGCATGGATACCCCCGACCTTGGCTGCCGCAAGAAACACATATTCCGGTTTTTCAGACTCAAAATAATCCGCTACATCTGCAGCATTCAGCAGATTAAGCTCTGAACGGGATTCAACAATAAGATTATTGAATCCTTTACTCTCCAAATGCCGTTTGATTGCGGATCCAACAAGTCCGTTATGCCCTGCTATATAAATTTTCGAAGTGTTTTTCATTGCGCATTCCAGAGCAAGAATATAGATTTGAATAAAGGCACCGATGCAAGAAGTATTGACTCGGATGTTCCCCTTCGGACTCGGATATGTGTTCCTGGTTATTGTTTATTCCCGAATCTTAATAATTATCTAAATAAGGCATTTACATCAAGCGGTTTATACTTATTCTTAAGCTTTTACCTGATTCTCCTTAGGGAAGCGCAAAGGAAGTCCAGCCCTGAAGAACTGAGAGTGCCCCCGGGATCGATATAAATTCCGTTTGACATGTACGCATTCTTACTACTGATAATTTTAGACTTACTATAATTTTATTCAATGGAAACAAAAGAACATCGCAATATTCGTCTTTCTGTCGTTGTCACCGTATACTCCGAAACCTTTTCTTTGAATGAGTCTATTGAAAGACTGATGATGCGGGATCGTGGATATATTAGTGAAATCATCCTTGTCATTTCACCAAATTCTTCAGCCGAATGCATTGATATCTGCCAGCAATTGGATCAAAAGTATGACATTCTCAAACTGCATATGCAGCAGCAAAATCCGGGAGTGGGCTGGGCGATCAGAGAAGGGATGGAGATGGCTTCCGGAGATTATGTCGCACTGCTCTCCGCCGATCTTGAAACAGAACCGGAAGCTGTAGACCGAATGGTACGTAAAATAGAAGAGACTGAATGTGACGGAGTGATTGGCAATCGTTGGTTAAAAGGAGGTGGATTTCAAAATTACGATTCAACCAAACTGATACTTAATTGGGGATTCCAATTAATATTCAAACTGCTATATCTGACGAGACTGGGAGATCTGACATATGGTTTCAAGGTATTACGGAAAGACATGATTAGCCAGATTAAATGGGAAGGGGTATTCCATGAGATTTATATCGAGACGACGGTTAAACCCCTGAAACTCGGGTTTAATATGGAGCAGGTTCCTACTGTCTGGATAGGCCGTAGAGAGGGGGAAAGCCAGAATACTTTCTGGCGAAACTTCAGGTACGTCAAGCTAGCACTAAACGTTTTATTTGCAATGAAACAGAAATTGCGCATACGCAATTAAGCTTTCTGTGCAATGACGACCCAACGACTAATAGATATCTGTCACAAATTTTTCTTTTTTTTTAATAATTGGCCATATTAACACTATATATTATTGACACGACAGCGATACAGTGAATATAATGGACGTTTAATGAAAAAAAACGAAGAACAGATCATATTTTTGGGTAAGACCTATGCTAAACGGTTTATTTGGTAAAAAAGTAGGAATGACGCAGTTTTTCACGGAAGAAGGCGATCGCGTGCCAGTGACTGTCGTCCAGACGGATCCTGTAAAAGTGATCCAGAAAAAAACTGTGGAAAAAGACGGATACGAAGCAGTACAGGTAGGTGTTGAAGAGCTGACAGAGGCAAAACAGAGAAATGTTACGAAACCTTTGCAAGGACACTTCAAAGACCAAACGCCTTCCCGCTATTTAAGAGAGATGAGCGCAGAAAGCTATGAAGGAATCGAAGTTGGTCAAACCATCGATCTCAGCGTCTTTAAAATTGGAGATCTGGTGGATGTGTCCGGTACTTCGAAAGGTCATGGCTTTTCAGGTGTAATAAAACGGCATAATTTCTCTGGTGGTCCCGCAGCACACGGTCATAGATTTAACAGGGGTACTGGATCGATTGGTCAGAGTGCAACTCCTGCTAAGATCTTTAAGAATAAAAAGATGCCCGGTCAGTATGGAAATGCCCGAGTAACCGTGCAGCGGCTTGAGATTGTAGAAATAAAAGAGGATCTGAACGTTATCCTGATCAAAGGTGCGATCCCCGGTCCAAATGGACAATTGGTTGAAGTCAGAAAAACCGTAAAACCGAAAAAGTAAAGATCGGCAAACCCAAATATGATCTGTGTTTTAAACTAAACACAGATCTATACAAATTCGGTTCCTTCTTTCCCCTCCCCCTCTAATCGCTCTGCTTTAAAAATCTCGCCTGACACAACAGTTGAAGCGTTTTCTCATCTACTTTTGTTTTTAAACAAAATGGTGATGCAGAGTCGCATTATCCGAAAGATCAGTTTTGTCATAACTGGAGAGCTGAGCTGGATTGGCGTGTCCCGTGATCTTCATAATATCTGAGTCCTGCACTTTTAGCTCTTTCAAACGTGTCACCAGTGTAACTCGCAGTACATGTGGAGTAACTCGAAACGGAATATGGGCACGTTCGCCGGCTTTTAAAAAATTTCTATCTAATTGAAAGGGGGAGATCTTGCGCCCGTTTTGGGTAATAAAAACCAAACCCGATCGCTGTCCAATATATTCCTTTAACTCCGACATGATATGAGATGGATAATTGATAACAGTGACCTTCTCCATGCCGCGGGTTTTTGTTTGAACAAATGTGATCGTCTGTGAAGGAAAATCAATTTGCTCAATTTTTAATCCAAGTACTTCTGTTTTACGTTTCCCTCCCTGTAACATCAGCTTCGCCATTAGTGCATCTCTTACATTTATTTTTTCAATCTCCTGAAAAAAGTTTCGGGTCTCGATTTGCGATAAGGCATTTGTTTTTACTTTATCCCTGACTTTAAAAAAAGTTTTGTTGTTGCCCTCTTTATTTGAAACCGCCTTGTGAATAATTCCCTGAGTGCGACGCTGCAAAAAACCAGTGAAAGAAATGTACGCCGCAGCTCTCGCCTGTCGAGTGGCTTCACTCCAATGGTGGACTAATTTAATCTCGTCAATAATTGTTTCATGATTCATGAGACTAAATTGTTGCAGTGTTGAATCAAAATTTACGAGATTCAACTGATCAAGTCGCTTGAATCCTGCATAATAGTTTTCCCGTGTTAACCGACGCAGCGTTTCAAGCCATAAATGCAAAGCATCTCCCACAGATACACGACCCAGTTGTCTCCATATCTCCTCATTTTTTTGAGATTTCGAACTTTCAAAGGAATCGAGGAAATTCTCACGCAATGTCGGTGAGAGAACAATATCATTTTTCATAAAGCAACAATTTTTCGATCATGTTTGGTTATTTACCCAAATAGTGAAAAATGCTTAAATTTAGCAAAATTTATTGAGAATTTTAAGCTGTGGTTATAATTGAAGTTATAACCACACTCCCCCATTTTAGCAAGAAAAAAATCACAATTATTGGTTTTCAATGAAAAATCAATAATTGTTGAAATATGGCCTTAAAAATCTTTTTTTAAGAATATATAGGCTCTGTTATTAATTTAGTGCTAAAAATCAAATGTAACGCGACATACACACATGTTATTTTTTGGAAGAGCTGATAAATTTGAGTATTTAGGCGATTGGCATCGGTTTTGCTATAAATTTAGAATTATTTAACCGGCAGTTAACCTCGATTTTCAGATTTGTATAGCATTAATGGGTAAGAGCAATTCTGCTTAATGAATTAGGCCCAACGCCATGTCTTTTTTAGAAGAGATACTAAAATTTATTAAATTCCCCAATTATATCCAGTACCTTATAGCGGCGCTGGTATTTTTGTGCGTATTGATCGGCTGGTTGGTGATCAGGAAGTTTTTCAGCATCTGGCAAACGCAAGTTGAAAAGAATAAAATTTATAGTGAATTGATCAAACGCTATGAGAAGGATCCTGAGTCCAAAAATATGAAAAACGAATCGTGATTGATAATCAACTGAAGACGCAATCGAGAGACTGAGAATTTTTTGATCATCTCTTGAAAAGGGCAAAGAGACTCAATCCATTGTGCTTGATCACAGAAGCGTCATTATTCTGTTTAAAAAAATTGCTTTTATTGGATCTTTTCTCGTATGGTATTTTAATTCAATAAAAGAGTCTGTGTTTTTTCAGGCCGCCAGGGATTAACGACTCAAAAAACGCCGTGGGAAGCATAATAGACGGTATCCAGTGGTTTTTAGGCCGCCGAAGTTGAAGACACATCAAGATGAGGTGAAGATCCAGAAATGCTCAAAGACAGTGAAAAAGCCAGCGCAATATTCGACCACTTGTTTGAAAAAACAAGTGGTTATTTTGATCAACATCCTGTGCTTTCGAAAGAATTGATAGCAGCCAAAGAGGAATTTTTTACCATGACTGGTAAAATTGGTGAGAGTGACAATGAATTCGGCAATCGAATGAACGCCTTCCTGTTGTGGTTTTTATTTGATTTTAAATTGGTCTCAACGCAGACAACGCCAATTGACCACTATGTCAGTTATTTGGAAGAGACCAATTCCGGGGAGGACTTATCGACAATTCGGTCTCAAAAGAGACATGTTCATTCCCTTTTCTTTTTTGTGAAAGAGAAGCAGGGCATGGTTATTATAAAGGATTTCTATACAGGAATAAAATACAATATATCAGATAGTCGGATATTAATCGGCCACGAAAAAAATGCTCTCTTCGAAACACGGGTTTTTGAAATCGATGGTACCCATTATTTTGCCAACTATTTCATTCATCATCCAATTAATGTCAGAAAAGGAATTAAAAAGCGGTTAAAGCAAATCAAGAAAAACAAAGAGTCTATCAAGCCTTTTCTTCTGAAACTGCATGCCTACCAGACCAAGTGGCGTCGATATCGGAATATTGATATTAAAAGTATTTATCATTTTGACAAATCAATACCCGAAGCAAAATAGAATATAGAGACGGTTAGGAATTGGAGACCCGGCGGTAGCGTTATCGGGCTCTCAATTGAGAAGTTGTTAATCCAGGAATTTCTTTGAGTCGAAGCAGGTTTCGATATAGAAGTCACCCCCTTCTGTCTGAAAAGGGATAATGATTGCTCTCTCCTGTACGAAGTGCTTTATCTGATGATTGGCACCTTTTGACATAACAGGAATACCGGCCGTGAAGTTAAAACCGAGTTTTACCAACTCTCGTCGGGCGTCACCACTGATCATATTGACCAGTTCCCCAACCATATCGGATATATCGTCAGTAATTTTCTCAAACTCTTCCCCAAGCATCTGAAATGCAATTTTCAGTATGCAATCTTCTGAAAAACTGATGCCGATACTTCCCTTGGATTCCCCGTCCAGTGCAATAACAGCAGAAATATCACCATATGCTTCAAATTGGTCTTCAGATTTAAGATATGGTTTTTTAGGTTTGGATTCCATGAAAGCCATTGTGCTGAGCACTTTGCGTGTAGCTAGTATAAATGGCTGAATGTATTCTACTTTCATATACGGATAAAATGATATCGAAGTGAGCGTCCTCTAATCTGAGCTGTAAAAGAAACGTAATTCGGGATATTTTATTTTTCTCCTTTAGTATAAATAATTTAGAACAAAATTTCCAGAGTCAAAATTGCACCTTCAACAAAATTCCATTCCATATAGTGAAAGAAAAACCCAGTGATATAGATATCGGACAAAAGAACGATCGATTGGAAAGATGTATATCTCTTAAGTAGACGCCTTCTGTTTGTTTTGCTTATACCAGTTAATCATATCTATTAAAACCGCCTCGTCATCTCCTATGGCTTTAAAAAACTGATCATATTGATTAAGCTTTTTTTGGATCGATTCAATCTCTATGTCATGTTTGAGAGATTGGAGCTGAGAATAGAGATCTTCAATTGTTATTATGGTATTGGCTGATTCCGATAATTCTTCAGAAAGAGATTTCTGCTCTTCTCTCTGAGCTTTCGATGTTCCGTATTCTTCAGTTTTATTACCCATCATACTGCTCCATTCTCTTATGCCACATGCTTTGTTATCCGACTATCACGACCGATAACATCGACGAAATTTCTTCTTTATGATATTATTTTAATCGGAATAAACATTACGGCCAACGTCATGCGGACTGGGAATTTATGATAAAGGAGTACTTGAGTTTGTACATTATCAATTCCCATTGCACGTGGTAAATGACGGTATAGAATCTAATCCGATAAATAATAATGGATGATCTTTTATTTCATATATTGAAGCATTTTGTAAAATCAAGGTTGTCATTTCAGCCAGAATAATTAATATCAGAAATCGAAAATTGAATATCGAGATATAAAAGAGGCGAAAGATTTTTGAGAGCTGATCATATGCCTCATCGAAAAGCCCATGAAAAACAATAAACCGCATTGGATCGATCTCCATTTACATACAAATAAATCTGACGGGACTTTGTCTCCAGCTGATTTGGTCAAGCTGGCAGCCGCTCAAAACATTAATACAATCGCTATTACAGATCACGACACGGTAGACGGAGTAGAATCTGCCACCCAGGAGGGAAAAAAGCGAAATTTGAGAGTTGTTCCCGGAATTGAGATTAGTTCAAAATATACCGGTGGAGCGCTTCATATATTGGGATTTGGCATTGATATTAGAGATCCGTCGCTTCTCAAAAATCTGAATGAATTTCAGAATATCCGTATGCATCGAAATGACAAGATCATTTCAAAACTCCAGTCACTCGGAATTAAAATTTCCGTCGATGAAATTATGCACATTAATCCCATGATTAGAAGCCTGGGACGTCCTCATATTGGGTCGATTTTAGTCAAACAGGGTATTGTTAATAATATGAATCAGGCATTTACTCAATATCTGGGAAAACAAGGGAAAGCATTCGTCGCAAAAGACGTGATACCTCCAGAGGAAGCGATCCGTATAATTCACGACGCCGGAGGTCTGGCAATTTTAGCCCATCCCGTAACGCTCAATTTGCCAGATCAATTGTTTTCTGATTATATCAAGAAACTGATGAAAGAGGGTTTAGACGGAATGGAGGTTTTCAACTCTACACATTCACCAGAACAAATTCAGTTTTATAAGAATATCTGCCTTGAAAATGGTTTATTAATATCAGCAGGATCCGATTTTCATGGAAATAATAAAAAATATATCCAGCTCGGGGTTTGTAATGGTGGAGCAAAAGCCTCATTTGATATGGTTTCGAACGAACTAGTTGCTCTAGCTGAGAATGGTATTAACTGACATGGAAAAAACAGACCGGATACCATAACCGCATAAAAAAAACATAAAATGAGCTCAATCATTAAGACTGTTTCGTACGAACCAGATGATACCAAAAATTTTCGTCAAAAACTGGGTGAACATTTGGGACTTCATCTACTATCTGTCATACTCAAGGGTGGAGAGCAGATCGAGGGAATTTTATCTGAAGTAGGCAGCGATTATTTCAGTCTCATCGTCGATGAGCATGACATTGTGATCCCGATTATAAGTGTACTCTTTGTAAAATATTCCCACTAGGGTCGTTGCTGAAAATCTAGGCAACATTTTCCATATTGGTCCGCCAGGCACTAGTTTAAAAAACAAATCCGTTCTAAAATTGCCGTGTGGGTAATGACAGTATCTATCTGCAAAAAAACGTTGAATTTTGAGATTGCAAGGGGATGATATACAAAGGATGTGAGATCTCAATATGTAATCGAGGGCTGCAGGCTTATTTCCTATTGCTATTAAAAAATATCGGGAATCCACAATATTGTTGGGAAACGCAATAGAACTATTTAGAATTTTGGAAAACCAGAATTGTCCCCCCGATATCGAACCGCTCGAATTGGTACTCACAAGTTTCTACAAGCTGAAACTGACTTCGCAGAACATTAGGAACATGATTCAATTCATTTTTCCACTCCTTCCCTTTCCAGAGAATCAAGTGAGCATCCGGCTTTAAGAAAAAGCGACTGCATTCAAATAAATCCTTTATTTGATCAAATGCTCTTGATACAATACAGTCCTGCGAGCTTTCATAATCCTGGCGGTCGATCAAGGCTTCCAATCGATCAGATATTGGATGCAGATTCATCAGCATCAACTTTGACTTGATAAACTCCTGGAAACCAATTTTCTTACTGGATTTATCAACAGAAACCAAATGTAATAATGGATTGCAGATTAGGAGCAATATCCCAGGGATTCCAGCACCTGAGCCCATGTCCAGTAAAGTCCCGGAAAAAGGGTGTTGTAGATTAGCTCCGATTTTTGTTTTGAAGATTACGAGCGAATCGCACAGGTGTTTGATAATCATGCGTTCTGGATCACGAATGGCTGTTAGGTTAATTTTTTTATTCCATTGATAAAGAATATCGAAATATTGCTCAAAATTAGCAATGATTTCTTTTGAAAAAAAGATTTTTGGGAACTCTTTTTTTAACGCATCAGATATTTGGACTGTTTTTCGCATAAACGTCGCTTAACAATAGAAAATATTGCTCATTTACCACCTTTACTGAATATTGTTACTGATTTTGAAACTATTTTCAATTGTGACCTTAAAATATAAGCACATTTTAATATTTACGTTCTTTCGATTACGAAAATATGGTACTCGGATTGGAGTACTCCTTATTCGAAATTTTTTATCAAATTCGAATATACGAGATAAATGATTTTTAGCTTAGTTATTCCCGCTATTTTCCAATAAAAAACGGAGCCAGTGATGGCAAAAGAAACAACTGATGAATTAGATTTAGACGATTTCGATGATCTGGATCTGGACGACGCGGATTTCGATCTGGATGGCGCGGATTTCGATCTGGATGGCGCTGGTACAGATGATGACCTATCCGGCGATTTGCAGGACGCAGATTTAGACGGGGATATGGATCTTGATCTGGACAGCGATCTGGATCTGGATGTGGATCTAGGCGGTGACATGGACATGGACGGCGATCTGGATCTGGATACGGATCTAGGCGGTGACATGGACATGGACGGCGATCTGGATCTGGATATAGAAGCTGATGCGGGTGATTCAGATCTAGAAGACCTGAGTGCAGATGATACATCCTCTTCTGAAGGAACAGGTCTTGATCTCTCTTCTCTGGAAGATGAATTAGGGTTAGAGGAATCAGACCGGATCGAAGAACCTGACTTTGAAGAGATCAGAGATGTTGAATCGGAAGATGAACTGGAAAAAGAACTTGCCAGTTTCGGGACAAATATCGGCTCGTCATCAGATGAAGAAGACGACACAGCTGTTTCAGATGATGATGAACTCAACCTTCTGGACGATGATATGTCAGAAGGCGGGTTAGAATTGGATGAGGATATTGGGTTAAGTGACGATCTTCTTGAAGATGAGGCTGAAGAAGATCTCTCTCTGGAAAACGAAATCCTCGGTGATACGGATGAGGCAGACGCCGCGGAAACCGATGGACTTTCCATGGATGAAGATATTTCGCTGGACGATGACATGGACAGCGATCTTGAAAGCATGGATGAAGATATGGGTCTTGGGGACGAAATTGAAAGTGATGAGACCGATCTCCTGGATGAAGATTTAGCAAACGATCTTGCACTGGATGACAGTGATGATGGAATGATGATGGATGACGATGAGTTTTCTGATGATGATGATTTTCTGGCCGAAAATATGGAAGAAACAGGACAGAGTATCGTTTTGGATGAATCCATGGAAGTCAGGGACCTTGAACCGGAAGAGATCAATGAAGGCGAAGATGATAGTCTTTTGCCTGATTTGGAAGACGGCTTGTCGGACTTGGATACTATGGAAGAAATGGTTTTAGACCCTGAGGATGGTGAGACAGGAGACCTGTCTGTTTCGGACTATGATGAAGCTGAGGAGCCTGTAATTGAACTCTCAGAGGTGCCATTTGAGGAAGGTATGGATCTGGGTACAGATATGTTTTCTGATGATAGTATTGCTGAGGATGACATTGAGCTCAGCGAATTAGAAGAAATGGATGACAACAGCTATATGGATGATTCAGAAATGGATCTCTCAGAATCAATCGATGAAGATCAATCGTCTATGATCAGTCTTCAAGAAAATACACAAGTTGGTCTTTATGATGAATCCAGAGAGATAGAGACTGAAAGTAAATCTGAAGCAGTGATCGACAAAGAAATCCTTTTCAAATTACCGCATCAATTGACTGTAGAATTAGGAAAAGCAAATTTGAAAGGGGAAGATATCACTAATTTAACATATGGTTCTGTTATTGAACTAAACCGTAAAAAAGGTGAGCCGGTCGACATCATTTTAGGTAGTAAGATTATTGCTAATGGTGAAGTTGTTCAAATTAATGAGGAGCAACTGGGAGTTAGAATTACACGGATTAATTACTAATACGATGATTGTTTGTAAATACAAGAAGTAATTAACAACATGACCGGTATGCACTATTTGATCGGTCGATAAACACATACAAGTGAAAGCAAATAAAATGGCCACTCCAACTGATGTTATGGCGTATGATATCACCTGCGGTGAGACAGTACATTATGGGTATTATGCTGCTTTAGAAGTTGTCTTCAATCAATATCTAAACGAGTTGGAATCCTATTTTTTTGATGAATTTAATACATCACTTGGCTTCAGCTATGAAATCATTACGGGAATGAAATTTAAGAAGTATCTGGACCGTTTACAAAAACCTCAGCCCATATTTCTGTTTAACCTCTCTCCGCTAATTGGCGATTGTCTTCTAGTAATGGAAAATCGAGGTGCGAATCTGCTGCTGGCCAAACAAAAACTGATCAATACTCGAAAGACGGGTGTCAATAACCAATTCTCTCTAAACACAGAAAATTCACAACAGATACAGTCAACGATTACTCGCTTGTTGGATCTTTTTTCAGATTGTTGGGAAAAAATACTTCCCGTGCAGAGTAAGCTAAAAAAACTGGTTTCAAACAGAATCAAAGCCCGAATCATGTCTCCAGCGGAGGCCAGTGTTGTTGTGAGAGTTAACTTGAATCAGAATCAATTTTCGACATATTGGGAATTTTGTTTTTCTGATTATCAACTGGATCAAGTTATTAAAAAATATGGTTCCAAGCTGTTACTGGCCGGAAACGGCGAAACCAGGGAAAACACTCTGACAAATAAATATTTTTCAGAACTGTTGCTCAAAGAATCTAATTACCATCTTAAAGGTGTTTTAGGCGAATTGTACATTTCCGAAAAGGAATTACTGGATAGCTTTCATAATCAGTCTGTAATCCCAATTAATAATGATATCAGTAAAAACGTAATCGTGACGGTGAACGAAAAGCCTCTTTTGTCAGCCAGTGCGGGTGTCACAAATGATCAAATTGCGCTTCAAATCAATGGAAAATACGAAAGGAAAAAAGTTGAAGAGCGGGTCAAACAGAAACCGTTTCACAAACTTGAATTCCCAACAGCTTAAAGACCGTCTCTTACTGATTTACAATGCCCCTCCCCACCTTCAGACCCCTATCAAACAGAATTATTTTTTCAGATTGCTACACCTTATCAACCAATTAGCAACGAATAGACATCATGGTTATTGACACCATGCCGGTGCAACTGTCACGATCAAAGGCAAAAATACAGTTTTTAAGCCCTTTGTAAATAAATAACACGCCCTCCATTGGTGTTCTCATAACCAGGAAGCAGCTTTCCTATATTTTTCGGATATCCCAAGATGCGCTTTTTATTGATTAATCCCTTCTGCCCGATATCAGAAGGACCGACTCCACCTTTAGGTATTGCTTTTTTAGCTGCTGCGCTCGAAACAGCCGGTATTGACGTTAAGGTCTTAGATCTCGCGATAACACCGTATAGTAAAGAAAGATTGACCGTTGTCTTAGACGAATTTAAGCCTGATATTTTCGGGGCCACAGCAGTAACAATGACCTTTTTGGACGCTATTCAGGTTATTAGGGATGTTAAAGATATCGAGCCTTCCATTTTAACTGTGATGGGAGGTCCCCATGTCAGTTTTTGTGCAACGGAAACACTGAATCAATACCAGGAACTTGATTTGATAGTTATCGGGGAAGGAGAAGTGACTATCGTCGAATTGGTTGAAGAAGCCCAACTGTCACGCGACTGGTCAAAGATTAAAGGTTTGGCTTATCGAAAGGGAAATGACGTTTGTATTTCGCCAGCAAGAGAACTGGCAGACGTAAATACGCTCCCGTTGCCTGCTCGGCATTTGCTGCCCATCGGTAAATATCGTGCGCTCAATACCGCTATCAGTATGACAACAAGTCGGGGGTGTCCCTACCGCTGCATATTCTGTGTGGGGCGTAAAATGGTCGGCGCCAAAGTTCGCTATCGAAACCCTCAAGATGTAGTGGATGAACTGGCTTATCTGGCAACACTGGGATTCCCGCAAATCAATATTGCCGATGACCTTTTTACAGCTAAAAAAAGCCATTGTATCACCATCTGTGATGAAATTATTCGTCGCAAACTCGATATTCAATGGACATCATTTTCCCGTGTGGACACCGTTTCCCTCGAAGTGCTGCAAAAAATGAAAGCGGCTGGTTGTACGACAATCAGTTTTGGTGTGGAATCAGCAAATGCGGAGATATTAAAGCTAGTCAAAAAAGGGATCACGATCCCCAAAGTCATCAAAGCCATCGAAATGTGTACCGAGGTGGGCATCGACCCCCATGTCTCTTTTATCCTGGGTCTTCCAGGAGAGACACCGGAAACACTGAAAGAGACACAGGATTTCGGTGATGTGCTCGATAGTATTGGTGGATCTTACGGTTTTCATCTGCTAGCGCCATTTCCAGGCACTGCTATCTGCGACGAGAATGACAAATACGACTTGAATATCCTCACGAAAGACTGGCCTCAATACCATGCTAATAGGGCGATTGTAGAAACTGCTGCAGTGAAAAAAGAGATGCTGAATGAAATTGCTGAGCTCTGGGACTCAGAAGTGATCTCCAATCTCGAACGCATCAAACAGCAAATAAAAAAGGGGGAAGCAACCGAATTTGATACCTGGCAAATTTACAATCTGGAAAGGTTTACGTTCCTGTATGATTTGATGATGACCCGCATGATTGAAGAAAACGGATCCTGGTATAACGGAGAAAAACCGGTTGAAAGAGAAGATGCCTTACAAACTCTGGCAGAAAAAATTCACCCACAGGCTGGGAAATCCAGTAGTGAAACACTCGATTTCCTCAAAGATCTTGTTCTCAGAAATGGATTGAATTATTTTCAGGAGGAAGGGACAATCAGATGGGAATGGAATGAGTACCTTGCCTGAGGCTTTAAACAGCAGCTTGCGCAGTTGAACGAAAAGCTTTGACTGAAGTGATAGCATTGAGCTTGTTAAGAATTTTATCTAACTGTTCAATGTTATCTACCTTAATCGTCAAATCCTGCTCTGTTGTTTTGTCAATTAACTGTAAATCGTTTTTAACCAGAACGACCTTTGATCCTGCCAGAATTTTCATGATCTGAAGATTGGTCTTAATCAGATTGTCAAACCTCAGATGAATACGGACGGGAAGTTTTTCAGAACTTGATTTGATCCACTCAACATCCACAAGCCTTTCCGGATTAAACCCCCGTGCCCGGACATTTTCACAATCAGCCAGATGAATGGAAACCCCCTGGCCTTGAGTGACAATACCGACAATCTCATCACCTTTAACCGGGTTGCAGCAATTGGCGTATTTTACCAACATGTTTTCGATCCCCCCTATTCGGACACCTTCTCGCTTACCAGTTGAAGATAGGGCTGCTTTTTGCTGGGATTTAACCGCAGGAGGATTTTTGGGAGATACGGGTTCAAAAAATCTGACAATTTGGTTTATATTCGCTTTCCCATAGCCTAAAAGTGCATAATAGGCATTCAGGTCATTCTGGCCTGATTTTTCAAGAAACTTCTTCATATCCGGCGACTTAAGCACATCTTTCAGACGTTTTCCCATTTTCGTGATCTGTTCGGCGAACAGCTCCTGCCCCAGTTTTTCTGCTTCCTGACGCTCCTCTTTCCGAAGATGGTTTCGAATATTAGACAACGCCCGAGATGTGATCGCATACTTCAGCCAGTCCCTGGACGGTTTTTGTTTGGAAGAGGTCTGTACCTCCACCTTGTCCCCATGCTTTAGTTTTGTCTTAATCGAGACATTTCGACCATTGATCTTGGCACCGACACACATGTGTCCTAACTCAGTGTGAATTGCAAAGGCAAAATCTATCACACGGGCTCCGGACTGTAGCTTTATAATCTTGCCTTTTGGTGTAAAGACATATACAAAGTCCGAGTACAGTTCCCGGGTAAATATTTCCAGAGATTCCCGCGGATCACTGGTAAAATCCAGGCTATTTGAAAGATCATGCAGCCAGGAAGTATTTTCATGGCTGCCGGCCGGAACATTGCTATTATCTTTATAGGCCCAATGAGCAGCTATACCTCTGTTCGCGACTGTGTTCATCTCATCGGTGCGAATCTGAACATCAAATCCAATCCCATTTCTGTTATAAACATCAATATGAAGCGATTGATATCCATTCGGTTTCGGAAATGAGATATAATCCTTAAAACTCTCAGTAACCGGTTTGTAATTGCTACTGATAAGTCCCAGCACCTTATAACAGGCGTCTTTGTTTTTCACAATAATTCTAACACCCAATAGATCATGGAGTTGATCGTAATCTACACCGATCCTTTGGGCTTTTAAAAATATGGAATAGTGATGTTTGATACGGACTTTGATATTGGCTTCAATCTGGTTCGCCGGTAACAGAACTGTGAGTTCCTCATGTAATTGATCCAGGAAAGTTTGATGAATCAGATTATTTTGATTGCAAAAATCATCAATTTCTCTAAATGCCTTTGGATTTAGATAGGAAAAGCACAGGTCCTCCAATTCGGTTTTGATGTGTGAAAGCCCTAAACGCTCGGCTATCGGGGCATACGTTTGGAGGGTTTCATTCGCAATTTCTCTAATCTTGGTCTGGGAAAAACGCTTGCCAAAACGAATTTTCACCAGGCGGGCGGCCAGATTTACAAAAATAATCCGCATATCTTTAGAAGAGGCAAAAATCATCTGCCGCATCTTTTCAGCAATCCGCTCTTTTTCATCAGGGATATCGGAAACCTGAAGAATATTGGCCATTCCCTCAACAATATTCGCGGTTTCAACCCCCATCAGATCTCTGATCTCATCCAGGCTGAATTTACCGTTCAACAATACATTATGCAGCAGACCCGAGACGATGCTCTGAATATCAAGCTTTAAGTCGACTAAAATTTTGGCAACTTCCAGAGAATTCTGAAGATCAGTATTTGGAAAGAGCTTAAGGTAGGGCTGTGATTTGGCGACGAGTACATACGCCTTTTGAATGGGACTACAATCGACCTGGTTATCCGTATATGCTTGAAAATCAGCAATAATGTTTTCTATCCGGATCATTTTATCAAGAAGCTGATTAAAAGATTCTGATGAACTGACCAAAGCGTGTTACGCACTTAGCAAGCTACTAAAGATCTGACTTTTTTAACTCTGTTAGGAGGCGATTAACATTATGTTCCTTACCACCTTTTAAATCATAACACTCATTTATGACAACCTTCAAAAACGCATCCACTGCATGATACAGATTGTCATTAACCACCTGATAATCATAACGATCCATGAATGTCATTTCATACTCTGCATTGTCCAGTCTTTTTTGAATAGATGATGCATCCTCAGTCCCTCTGTTGATCAAGCGTTTGGATAACTCTTCGAGAGAGGGTGGCGTAATGAATACAAAAACGGCATTCAAATTGGAGACTTTTTTTAATTGCAACATCCCCTGTACATCAATATCTAAGACGACAATTTTACCCTCTAGTTGTGAGCGACGAATGAAATCTTTCGATGTGCCATAAAAATTCCCATATACTTTGGCCCATTCCAGAAATTGATTCTCTTTAATCATCTGACGGAATTGATGTTCATCTGTAAACAGGTAGTCTACGCCATCAACTTCACCTTCTCGGGGACGTCTCGTTGTATAGGATATGGAAAAAAATAGCTTGGGAAGAAAGGCCCGGGCTCTTTTAAAGATCGAGGTCTTACCTGAACCGCTTGGAGCTGATATGACGATAAGTTTTGGATTTAGAAACTCCATGCAATGTGGTTTCCAAGCAACATTTGAGGCGGGATCCTGCAAAAAGAAGAGCTTTCAAGCTTTGATGCTTGAAAGCAATGCATGGAAATTTAAGCCGAAATAACTTCAATTTCGTGGTTCAGACTCGTGCTGAGCGTATTTCGAATAAAATTCAAGGTCCCAGTCGCAGCACTGGCACAGCCGTTACAAGCACCTTCGTAATTAATAAAGACCTTATCTTCTTCTATCTTGAGAACTGATAAGCCCCCTCCATCTGCGGCAAGCTTTGGACGAACCTTTTCGTTCAAAACACTTTCAATTTTATCTGGCCATTCTGTCTTTGGCAGACTGTTCAGGATGATTTCATCTTGAGATGCGTCCAGGGCAGCCAGTAGTTTTTCATTTCCACCATTGACAAATGAGACATCGGAAAATCCATTGTCTACCAGGAGCTTGACAAAACCAAGTGTTTGCTCATTATCACCATCACCGCACAGAATTACCTGGGCATATGGAGGTATTTGAGTAAGATTATCCTTTAAATATTCACCGGGAAAAGAGTATGCACCCACAAGATGGCTTGTTTTGTAGTCATCCTGAGATCTGATATCCAGAATAATAGGAGGCATGTTTTTTTGTCTCTCTTTCAGACATGCTTCGGGTTCAAGGGTATGCTTGGATGCGTCGAACACATTTTTATTGGTGAATTTCATTTTTTCCCCCACTTATTGATGAATCAGGTAGCAATCGCTACTTTCCCTGAACGTATACAGCTTGTGCACACCTTCATGCTGATATTATTTCCGTTACTCTTTTTAACATGAACTTTCTGAAGATTTGGCAACCATCTCTTCCGCGTCTTGTTATGAGCATGACTGACGTTGTTTCCAGTGGCAGGGCCTTTGCCACAAATTTCACACTTATTTGCCATGGTTCGTTTACTTTGCTGAAGTCAAGAAAACAGTGTTACCAACATCCTCAGAGAATCCGGATCGGTACTTACAAAATATCGATCTTTTCAAATCGGAACTCAGTAACTGAATAGTCAATCCTGCATACTAGCAAGCTTAGAATACTAAAGCAATGGATAAAAGGGTATTTGAGCATCTTTTATCACTTCTTTGCTTGCATAACCAGTGATATCCGATGGGACATCATCCAGTCTGTTTCTAGGGGTTGATTTTATCATCGCGAATTAAATAAATGGCTATTCTGTGTAACCACCGGTCTAAAATGGAACCATTTTCACCAGTTAAAACAGAACCACTCCGATCTGTGGGCGCACTACGGCGCCTCGGTTTTGAGATAAAACCGCAATCCCCCCGTAGTGTCA
>Ga0075122_10000554_pt1 | contig 29248 bp, 32 predicted proteins | sample AntAceMetag02UKB_FD_69790 | JGI IMG/M metagenome (GOLD analysis project Ga0075122, IMG submission 69790) | Saline lake microbial communities from Ace Lake, Antarctica - Antarctic Ace Lake Metagenome 02UKB | ecosystem: Environmental > Aquatic > Non-marine Saline and Alkaline > Saline | place...
CTTTTAATTCTCCAGGTGCGCCAGATCTAGACTTTTGACCCTTATGTCCCTTACCAGACGTACCACCTCTATCTCCACCTCTACCAACGCGCTTTCTGTCTTCAGATGTTGACTCTAAATTATTAAGCTGAAACATTGTCACCCTCATTCTTCTTGACTGTAAGATCTCTTCCAACAATTTCGCTTAAAGTCTTACCTCTAATTGCTGCTATTTGTCTAGCAGATCTTAAACGCTTAAGAGCCTTGATCGTTGCTTTTACAACATTCTGAGAATTAGAAGAACCTAAAGATTTAGCTAAAATATCTTTTACGCCTATAGCATCCATAACAGCGCGAACTGCACCACCGGCAATAACGCCTGTACCTTTAGAAGCTGAGCGAAGTAAAACATGACTTGCACCATGTCTACCGGTAATCGTGAATGGAATGGTAGTCTTATACATAGGAACGGAAAACATATCTTTTCTCGCTCTCTTCAAAGCTTTAGAAATAGCAGATGCAACTTCTCTACTTTTGCCTAATGCAACTCCAACTTTACCCTTACGATCACCTACAACGACTAGAGCGGAAAACGCAAATCTTCTTCCACCCTTAATTACCTTTGCAACACGCCTAACCTTTAAAACTGTTTCAGCATATTCATCGGTCGGTGTGAAATTTTTTTTACCTCTTGCTTGGGCCATACCAATCTTTCCTACTAAAAATCTTTTTTGTTTTTAAAACTGCAAACCACTTTCACGCAAGCCATCAGCTAATGCGCGAACTCTACCGTGATATAAATTTTTGCCTCTATCAAAGAATACTTTATCTATAGATTTTTCTAAAGCAATCTTTCCTAGTTCAATGCCAACTTTTTTAGCCATAGAAGACTTATCTAACTTTTCATCTTTTAAGTTAAGAGAAGAAAAGCTTACAAGAGTATTTTGTGTATTATCATCAATAATTTGAGCACTTATATGCTTCAAACTTCTAAAAACACAAACCCTAGGCTTAACCCCACGGCTTACTACTTGCTTACTTCTAACTCTATGAGTTCTTCTTGTCCCTCTTACGCTAATCTTCTTTTGAGCTTTTCTCTGAATACTCACTTAATGTTACCTTTCTGTGGATCAATTACTAAGAAGCCTTAGTCTTACCAGCCTTACGAATAACAACTTCACCTTCGACAATAATTCCTGTCCCTTTATAAGGTTCTGGCGGTCTAAGAGATCTTACTGCATCACAGGCATTTCCAAGTAAAAACTTATCAGAAGACTTAAATATTAAATTTTGTCCGGTTTTATCAAGAACAACTTCCACCTCTTTTGGCAAATCATAATCAACCTTATGACTATATCCCAAAGAGAAAACAAGTTTTTTACCTGTTAGTTGAGCCTTATAACCTAATCCAACTATTTTTACTTTTTTTTCAAACCCTGTTTGAACACCTTGAACTTTATTTGCCAATAAAGCACGATGCAATCCCCACATCATTCTGTTTTGTCTAGTGTCTTCTTTAATGGTCAAAGATAAAGCACTATTATCCAAAATAATATTTATTTCTTCAGGTAAAACATGAGTAAACTCTGCCTTAGGACCCTTTAGAAAAACAGTGTTGTTTTTAATCTCTACTTTAGCAGTTGAGATTATTATTGGTTTTCTTCCTATTTTAGACATAATTTACACCTTTACCAAACATGACAAAGAACTTCGCCACCAACGGAAAGTTGCTTTGCTTGTTTATCTGTTATTATACCCTTATTGGTAGTCAAAATAGAAACACCTAAACCACCAATAACCGAAGTCATATTTTTTGTGCCTTCATAGTAACGACGTCCAGGAGTACTAATCCTTGTTATTTCGTTAATAGCAGGCTCTCCATTTACATACTTAAGATGAATGGTTAAAAATAAACTCTTTTTATCATCTTCGAACTTTTCAAAGTCTCGAATGAAACCCTCATCTTTAAGTACTTTTGCTATACCAAGTTTCTCATTCGAACAAAACATCGTTGCCCGACGCTTACCGACCATTATTGCATTACGAATAATGGTTAAAAAATTACCTATTACATCAATAGACATTATTTTGTCCTTCCAAATCTTACCAACTTGTTTTTTTAACTCCAGGAAGAAGTCCCTCTAACGCAAACTTTCTAAAACATATTCTGCATAGCAGGAAGTCTCTTAAAAAGCCACGAGGCCTACCACACATTTTACATCTATTTCGCGTTCTAGTGGAAAACTTTGGAGTTTTATTTGATTTCTCAATTAATGCTTTTCTTGCCATAAATCTAACCTTTTTATCCTAAATCTTTATCTTTAATAAATGGCATATTAAAACTTTTTAGAAGAGCCTTAGCATGTTCATCAGACTTAGCTGTTGTCTGAATAGTTAGATTTAGCCCTCTTGCCTTATCAACCTTGTCATAATCAACTTCAGGAAAAACCATCCAATCCTTGATTCCTAAATTGAAATTTCCATTACCATCAAAACCTGGTTTAACACCATGGAAATCCTTGATGTTTGGAATAGCAACATTAATAAGCCTATCTAAAAAATCATACATGCGTTTTCTTCTTAAAGTCACCATCACTCCAATAGGTGAACCCTCACGAAGCTTAAACCCTGCTATTGATTTTTTAGCGAAAGTTTTGACCGCTGACTGCCCTGCAATCAAACAAATCAGGTCTCTTATGCCGTTTAAAACCTTGCTATCAGCAACAGCTTCTTTGACACCCATATTTAAGACAATTTTAGATATTTTAGGAACCTGCATAACATTGTCTAAATTAAGTTCCTTTTGTAGCTTCGAGACAATTTCTTTTCTGTACAATTCTTCCATTCGTGATTTCATATAGCAACCTTAACTAAGCTAAAACGCTTCTTTGCAGCGATTACAAATTCTTGCCTTTTTGTTCTCTTCCAAAAACTTAGTCTGTACCCTACAAGCTTTTTTACAGGAAGAACAAACGGGCATCACCTTACAGATAGGTATGTAACTCTCTTCTTTGGCAATCCTACTAGTTTCACCCGACTTCTTTGCCTTAAGATGACGTGTAATAATAGCTACTCCCTTTACTAAAACCTTATTACTTTTCGTATTTATATTAATAACACTACCTTGTTTCCCTTTGTCTTTTCCGGAAACCACAAGTACCGTGTCATTTTTCTTTACCCTGCTTAACATGGTATCTATCCTATTCCATTGTTATTCTTTATAAAACTTCCGGAGCCAAAGATATTATTTTCAAATACCCCTCACCCCTCAACTCTCTGGCAATAGGGCCAAATATACGTGTACCCACGGGCTGTTTATCTTTATCAATTATAACAGCTGCATTGTCAGAAAATCTTATATAGCTACCATCAGCCCTACGAGTCTCTTTTCTAGTTCTAACCACAACAGCGCTTAAAACTTCACTCTTTTTAACTGAACCCCCAGGAATAGCTTTTTTGACAGTGACTTTTACAATATCACCAATATAGGCAAAACGCTTCCCAGTACTACCAGTAACCTGTATCACCATCAATTTCTTTGCACCTGAATTATCAGCAACTTCCAACATAGTCTGTTTCTGAATCATTAGTCATTCCTTATTAAAGTGCTTTTCTTGCAATGCGTTTTAAAACCATATGCTTAGTCTTGGAAAGAGGTCTACATTCAGCAACCTCAACCCAATCACCCATTCCAGCTTCGTTATTCTCGTCATGTACTTTGTACTTTTTTGAACGAGATATTGTTTTGCGAAGTAAAGGATGATTAAAAGTCCTGCTAACACTCACAACTACAGTCTTGTCCATTTTATCAGAGACAACTTCCCCTGAATAAATCTTTTCGTTATTTGCCATTTTGCATCTACCTTTAAAAAACTATTTTTCTTTATTGTTCAAAAAAGTCAAACAACGAGCAATATTGGAACGTATTTTCTTGAATTGAGAATAATCTTTTGCTTGACCCGCAGCCAGGTTTAGCTTTAGATTAAAACACTCTTTTTTAAGAGACTTTATCTCTTTCAATAATGAATCCGTGTCTAACTTTTTTATTTCGCTTTTATTCATAAAATTCACATCTATTTTGAAGTAGTCAAATTATCATTCTTACTAACAAACTTAGTCTTCATCGGAAGCTTATAAGCCGCAGAAGTTAATACCTTCTTAGCTACATCAGCCTCTAGACCACTTACCTCAAACAAAACTTTTCCACGTTTTACAACGCAAACCCAAAATTCTGGATTTCCCTTACCTTTACCCATTCGAGTTTCAGCAGGTTTTTTTGTTACAGGCTTATCTGGAAAAACTCTTAAAAAAAGTTCTCCAATTTTCTTCAATTTCCTACTCATCGTAATTCTTGCAGACTCAATCTGTCTTGCTGTAACCCAGGCAGGTTCAACAGCCATCAGGCCATAATCTCCGAATAGAACACATCCAGAACCTTTTCTAGCGCGCCCCTTCATTGTGCCTCTTTGAACTTTTCTGTATTTAGTTTTCTTTGGCATTAACATAGTTCAATCTTTCTGATAACTACTTTTTATTAATATTCACCGTTACAAATCCAAACCTTGATGCCAATTAGACCATACGTTGTTTGCGCTTCAACTGCAGCAAAACCGATCTTAGAACGCAAAGTATGCAATGGAACAGACCCAAGTCTTAACCATTCGCTACGAGCTATTTCAGCACCATTAAGTCGCCCGGCACAACAAATCTTTATCCCTTTGGCTCCACTCTTCATTGTGGCATAACCTGCACGCTTCATAGCTCTTTTAAAACTAACTCTTCGCGCTAATTGGTCTGCAATGTTTTTTGCAACCAAATTAGCATCCAAATCAGGAACTCTTACTTCTTGAACTGAAACATCTACATTTTTTCTGAACTTATCAAAAAACTCAGCTTTCAGACGTTCTATTCCAGCACCTTTTTTTCCAATAATAAACCCAGGTCGAGAAGAGGATATAATTACTCTAATGCTGTCACCCGCCTTTTCTATAACAACCTTTGCGATATCAATATCATTCAACTGTTGCTTCAAGAATTTTCTTATGTGTAAGTCTTCTAAAAGTTGCTTACCATAAGATCCCTTTGCGTACCAGCGAGCACTCCAATCCTCAAAAACACCTAATCTAAAACCTATAGGATGAACTTTCTGTCCCACGTGAACACCTTCACAAAATTTGCTATGTTAAAACCAATTTTACCTATCACCTACAAGTGAGCTATTTGCTTTTTTTGGCTATTGGTTTTTTTTCCAATTCAACCTGCAAATGGCTTAGCCTTTTTCTTTGTACGTTAGCACGTCCCATCGCTCCTGGCTTATAATACTTTATAGTAGGCCCTTGGTCTACCCTAATATCCTTAATAACCAAATCGTCCATGGACGCAACATCTGAACACATATTCTTACCGTTGGAATATGCAGAAGCGATAGTCTTAATTATTGGTTGAACTCTCTTCACTGCATGATTTTCCAACCAAGCAAGAGCCTGAGCAACCGAACGACCTCTAACTACATCAACAAGAGGTCTTAACTTATAAGGGGAAACACGTATGTACTTACTTTTAGCTTTTATACTTTTTTCAAGCATTTTTTTTCAACCTTTTAATAATTATTTCTGCCCTGCCGCACCAGCTTTACGCTGACCACTGTGCAATCTGAAAGTTCTAGTTGGAGCAAATTCGCCTAAATAATGGCCAACCATGTTTTCTGAAATAAGAACAGAAACAAACTTTCTTCCATCATGAACAGCAATGGTGAGACCTACAAACTCCGGAGCAATCATACTTCTTCGTTTCCAAGTCTTTATTACCTTCCTTTGACCTGACGCTTTCATTTCTTCCACCTTCTTTAACAAAGATGGCTCAACATAAGGTCCTTTACGAATAGATCTGGTCATAACTATTATATCCTAATTTAACAATCTTTTTAAGCTCTTTTTTATTACTTACGTCTCTTTAGAATAGCAGAACTCTTACGCTTTCTTGTTCTTGCACCTTTAGTGCATTTGCCCCAAGGAGTTACAGGGTGCGATCCAGATTTAGATCTACCTTCACCACCACCGTGAGGGTGATCAACCGGGTTCATAGCCATACCTCTAACGGTAGGTCTTATGCCAAGATGTCTTGATCTTCCTGCTTTACCCAATGAAACGTTCTTCCAATCAGCGTTAGACAAAGACCCAACTGTTGCGCAATTATCTACAGAAACAGTACGTGTCTCGCCAGAAGGCATCTTTAAGATTGCAAGCCCAGCTTCTTTTCCTAAGAGTTGAACAGCACAACCAGCACTTCTTGCAAATTTACCGCCACGACCAGGAGACAACTCAACATTATGAATAAAGAAACCAACAGGTATGCCCTTTATAGGAAGACAATTACCAACTCTAGGTTCAGCCTTTGCTCCAGCAACAACTGTATCTCCAATATTCAAATTCTCAGGTCTAAGAATATATCCTTTTGCTCCGTTCTTATAAAAAATCAAAGCAATAAAAACATTTCTGTTTGGATCATATTCAAAGGCATTTACAATACCTGGAACATCTTTTTGTATTCTTTTAAAATCTATAATTCTATATTGCCTTTTAGCTCCACCGCCACGATGTCGAACTGTAATACGACCATAGGCATTACGACCACCTGTACTCTTTAATGGAGCAAGCAAAGCCTTTTCAGGATCTTTTTTAGTCAAATCCTTAAAAGATAAAAACTGCTGTGTACGTAATGAAGCATTTCTAGGTTTTCTGTTAATTACAGCCATGTTATTTTCCTTCTAAGCTCATTTCTTTTTTGCCCACAGTTTCCCGTTCAACACCCATAGTTTCAAAATCACCAGGCAAATCAATCCTATAACCCTTTTTCAAAGTTATAACGGCCTTCTTTGTATCAGGTGACTTGAAAGGCATCCTTGCGAAAATCTTTTTCTTTCCAGGACAAGAAAGAACTCGAACCTTATCAACCTTAACATCCCAAATATTCTCAACAGCTTGGCGAATCATAATCTTATTCGCAAACTTGTTAACTTGAAATGTTGTCTGTCTTAACTTTTTGAATAATTCAACACTCTTTGGTGTCATTATTCTCTTTTTTATAATATCGTAAGCACTTAGTTTCATATTTCAATCCAAACTTAATTCCACGCTGAAATCATCTCTTTAAAAGAGTCTGCGTCTTTTTTCAAAAATACCCAACAATCACTATTACTTAAATTATAAGCATCAGCTTGGCCAAAACTAAGTATGCTAACATTAGGAATATTCCTAAATGATATCCAATTCAAATCATCACCAAAAGGTAGAAAGAGTACGACTTTTTCATTTTTCTTATCTATACTCTTTAACGCATTTGAAGCATTTCTTGTGTTGGGCTTATCTAGATTAAAATCCAAACAATACAATTGTTTTCTTTCTAAACAATTATGTAAAAGATTGTTTAAAACCAATTGCACTTGCTTACGGTTAATACTCAAAGTTCTTGTTCTGGGCTGCGGTCCAAAAGTTACGCCACCCTTTCTCCATAAAGGAGAACGTAAAGATCCAGCCCTAGCACGACCAGTACCTTTTTGTTTCCAAGGTTTTTTATTGGAGAAACTAACATCACTTCGACCTTTACAACTAACAGTTCCTTGTCGCCAGTTAAGCATTAAAGCTTTTATTGCATAAGAAAATGTTTTTAAGCTTTCTTCTCTTTTCGAAGAAAACTGTATATCTAATTTATCTTGTTCTGTTCCGTTAGAATCATAAACAGGTATCTTGGCCATAGTCATTATCCTTGCTTGCAAACGATTACCAAAGAATCTTTTTTCCCTGGGATCGTTCCTTTTACAAATAGACAACCATCTTTTTTATCTAAATGTACAACTTTTAATCCCTTAACTGTCACTTGTTTATTACCCATGTGTCCAGGAAGTTTTTTTCCTTTTATAACATTACCCTGTGAACACATATTTCCTATCGAACCGGGAGCTCGGTGGAATGTTGAACCGTGACTTGCAGGACCTCCTGCAAAGCCCCAACGCTTAACAACACCCTGAAAACCTAAACCCCTACTGGTTCCGGTAATTTTAACAAGGCTTTCTGATTGCAAGCCGACACCATCAAGATCAACTTTTTGTCCCAACTTAAAACCTGCTAATTCAGATTCTTGTACTGAGACTTCACGCAAATGACAAAAATGTTTTTTCTTATTCTTTAACCAATCAATAGAAAAAACTTCCTTTTTGTATCTATTTCTCAATATCCCTAACTGCAATGCTGCATACCCATCTCCCTGAGGAGTTTTAATTTGGGTCACAAATAAATTTGCAACATCAATCACCGTAACAGGAATAACCTCACCCTTTTGGGTGAATATTTGGGTCATACCTATTTTTTTACCTAAAACGCTATTTAGCATAAATTCAGCCTCTTGCTAATCAATATATCTTTATCTAATCTCAACATCAACGCCAGCTGAAATATTCAACTTCATTAAAGCATCCATTGTCTGCTCTGAAGGTGCAACTATATCCAGAATTCTCTTATGAGTTGTTAACTCAAATTGCTCTCTAGACTTTTTATCAACATGGGGGGATCTTAAAACAGTAAAACATTTCCTATGATTGGGTAAAGGAACAGGACCCAAAACTTGGGATCCTGTTCTTTTCACTGTCAAAGCAATTTGTTTTACCGCACTGTCCAACAACTGATGATCATAAGATTTCAATGTTAAACGTATTTTTTGCTTTTTCATTCAAAAAAACCTGTAATATTATTCTACGATTTCTGTAACAACACCAGCACCAACAGTTCTGCCACCTTCACGGACAGCAAACTTCAACTCTTTATCCATTGCAATTTTGCTTGACAATTCTACAGTTACTTCAACTTCATCGCCAGGAACAACCATTTCTCTGCCTTCTGGAAGAGTAATGCTCCCTGTAACGTCTGTAGTTCTAAAATAAAACTGTGGTCTGTAGCCATTAAAGAATGGTGTATGACGTCCACCCTCATCTTTCTTTAATGTAACAATTTGTGCCTTGAATTTTCTGTGAGGAGTAATAGAACCTACTGCTGCAAGAACTTGCCCACGTTCCACGTCTTCCTTTTTGATACCACGTATCAAGATACCAACGTTATCACCAGCAAAACATTCTTTCATTTCTTTATTGAACATTTCAATGCCGGTAACAGTGGTTTTTCTTGTATCAGCAAAACCAACGATTTCAACTTCAGAACCAATCTTGATTATACCGTTTTCTACACGACCGGTAACAACTGTTCCTCTACCGGAGATAGAGAATACATCTTCTACTGGCATCAAGAAAGGCTTATCTTTATCTCTTTCTGGTGTTGGAATGTAAGAGTCAACAGCATCCATTAATTTATAAATAGATGGAATTCCAATTTCACTTGTATCGCCTTCTAAAGTTTTTAATGCAGATCCTCTAACGATAGGAATATCATCACCAGGAAAACCATACATAGAAAGCAATTCTCTTACTTCTTCTTCAACCAACTCAACCAAGCCTTCATCATCAACCATGTCTATTTTGTTTAAATAAACAACAAGAGTAGGAACACCAACTTGACGAGCAAGAAGGATGTGCTCTCTGGTCTGAGGCATTGGACCATCAGCTGCGGACACAACCAAAATGGCTCCATCCATTTGTGCTGCACCGGTGATCATGTTTTTTACATAATCAGCGTGACCAGGACAATCTACGTGAGCATAATGACGTTTCTCTGTTTCATACTCAACGTGAGATACTGCTATGGTAATACCTCTAGCTTTTTCTTCTGGAGCGTTATCAATTTGATCAAACGCTTTAAAAGTAGCGCCACCTTTTTCAGCTAAAGCTTTTGTAATAGCTGCTGTTAAAGTTGTTTTACCATGATCAACGTGCCCAATTGTACCAATATTGCAATGAGGCTTTGTTCTTTCAAATACACCTTTTGCCATTTTGTATATCCTTCCTAAACAAACTAATTTAAACTATTTTTGTCCTACAATTACATCCTGAACGTTCTGCGGAACTTCTCTATATACTTCAAATTGCATAGAAGAGCTAGCTCGTCCCTTAGTCATAGAACGTAAATCGGTAGTGTAACCAAACATTTCAGAGAGAGGAACCTCTGCTGTAATAACTTGAACACCTTTACGCTCACCCATCTTTAAAATTCTTCCCCGCCTAGAACTCAAGTCACCCATAACATCACCCATATATTCTTCTGGGGTGACTACTTCTATTTTAAAGATAGGTTCTAAAAGAACAGGACTAGCCTTTCTCATACCATCTTTAAAAGCCATGGATGCCGCGATCTTAAACGCCATTTCTGAAGAATCTACATCGTGATAAGATCCATCAAAAACAGTAACCTTAACATCTTCTACCGGATAATCAGCAAGAATACCCGCCGTTAAAGCTTCTCTTACGCCCTTTTCAATACCAGGAAGAAACTCTCTAGGAATAGATCCACCTTTGATCTTTTCTTCAAACTCAAAACCTGAAGCTCTTTCTTTTGGTTCCAACTTAAGCCAAACATGACCATACTGACCACGTCCACCTGATTGGCGAACAAATTTACCTTCAGATTCAACAAGTTTTTGAATAGTTTCTTTATAAGCAACTTGAGGTTTTCCAACAGTAGCCTCAACTTTATGCTCCCTAAACAACCTATCCACAATAATTTCTAAGTGAAGTTCACCCATTCCAGAAATAACCGTTTGGCCCGTATCCTTATCAAAAGTGAATTTGAAAGATGGATCCTCTTGCATTAACTTTCTTAATGAAAGGGTCATTTTTTCATAATCACCACGCCCTTTTGGCTCAATTGCAACACTAACAACTGGCTCAGGAAAGTCTATAGACTCTAAAAGGATAGGTCTTTTTTCATCACATAGAGTGTCGCCAGTCATAACATCCTTAACGCCAACAACGGCAACAATGTCACCAGCTTCAACTCTTTTTAATTCTTCTCTTTTATCTGCATGCATCTTTAGAATACGACTTACACGCTCTTTTTTACCTTTTGCAGCATTAAAAACATATGATCCAGCTTCCAAAGAACCTGAATAAACTCTTGCGAAGGTCAAAGAACCAACGAAAGGATCTGTCATGATTTTAAAGGCCAAAGCAGCAAATGGACCATCCGAATCCGCTTCACGCGTCTCAACTTTATCCGTATCAGGGTTAATCCCCTCAACCGGAGGAACATCTAAAGGAGAAGGTAAATAATCAACAACAGCATCCAACAAGAGCTGTACACCCTTATTCTTGAAAGCTGTCCCACAAAACATAGGTGTTATTTCTTGACTTAACACACCTTTTCTAATTCCGGTCTTAATTTCTTCAAGAGAAATATCTTTACCATATAAATATTTTTCAGCCAAATCATCATCAAAGTCACAAGCAGCTTCAATAACTTTTTCCCTAAGCTCAGCAGCTTTATCTTTATATTCATCAGGTATTTCAACTCTTTGCATTACAGACCCCTTAGAGTCTTCATCAAAAAGTACCATTTTTTCGTCTAATAAATCTATTATGCCTACAAAGTTCTCTGACTGCCCCACAGGAATTTGCATTGCTAGAGGATTGCCTTTTAATTTTTGATCAACATCCTCAACAACACCAAAAAAGTCAGCGCCTATTCGGTCTAACTTGTTAACAAAGGCTATACGAGGAACTTTATATCGATCAGCCTGCCTCCAGACAGTTTCGGATTGAGGCTCAACACCACCAACACCACAAAAAACAGCCACACAACCATCTAAGACACGAAGAGATCTTTCAACCTCAACAGTAAAGTCTACGTGACCCGGAGTATCAATAATATTAATATGCTGATCTTTCCAGAAACAGGTTGTTGCTGCAGAAGTAATAGTGATACCTCTTTCTTGTTCCTGCTCCATCCAGTCCATAGTAGCTTCGCCCTCATGGACCTCACCAATTTTATGAGAAACGCCAGTATAATAAAGTATACGTTCGGTAACAGTAGTCTTACCGGCATCAATGTGGGCCATAATCCCAATATTTCTATAGTTTTTTAATCTATTTTTATCGCCATTACTCATACTAATTTACCTTTGCTAAGAAATATTACCAGGCATAGTGAGAGAAAGCTCTGTTGGCTTCTGCCATTCTATGAATATCTACACGTTTTTTGACAGCATTACCTCTAGCTTCTGAAGCTTCTAAGAGTTCAGCGGCCAATCGTTTACCCATTGTCTTATCTGATCTTCCAGCGGCAGAACTAATAAGCCAACGCAAAGATAAAGCAGTAGCTCTTCTTGGGCGAACTTCTGTAGGTATTTGGTATACACCACCACCAACACGTCGAGATTTAACCTCAACAGCAGGCTTAACTTGCTTAATAGCTTTCTCGAAAACCAAGAAGCCCTTCTTGTCATCGCCACCTAAACTTTGAGCCAATATATCGAAAGCGTCATAAACTATCTTTCGAGCGGTATTTTTCTTACCCCTCTCCATTATCATATTTATTAACTTTTGAACTAAGGCAGAATTAAATCTTGGATCAACACCTATGTCTCTGACAAGGCTAACTGATTTACGTCTTGGCATTAGCTTTTACCTCCCTTTTTCTTCTTTGTACCATATAAAGAACGAGATTGCCCACGACCTTCAACTCCAGAGGCGTCTAATGCTCCTCGGACAATATGATACTTTACACCAGGTAAATCCTTTACCCTTCCACCCCTAACTAAGACAACTGAGTGCTCCTGAAGATTGTGACCTTCACCTGGAATATAGGCTGAAATTTCCTTACCAGTAGTCAGCTTAACACGAGCCACTTTTCTTAACGCAGAGTTTGGCTTTTTAGGTGTTACAGTATAAACACGCACGCAAACGCCTCTTCTTTGAGGACATTTACTAAGCGCAGGAGACTTTGTCTTCTTTAGAATCGCTTTACGATTCGATCGTACAAGTTGATTTATCGTTGGCATGTCTTGTATCCCACTCAACAAAATTATTGGTTTAAATAATAAAAACTCTATATTGACTAACATTAATTTTATAGTTTTTTAAACTTTTTTCAAGTAATAATTAGTCGATTCCTGTTTATTTCTGCAAACAAACCCTGCATGAACGGCTTTTCATTATTTTGATTTACAAATTTAATAAAAAAAGTTTTTTTAATATATACTGTTTGCTAGATTTAGTTATCAAGAATTTAATAAACTTTTTTTGACAAATAAAATGTTAATTAAAAAATCTAAAATAGAAGGACAAATATGAGTTTAAATGTTTTCGCTATTTTCCTTAACACAAAGCTAATCCCCTTACTCCTTGCAATCTTCGGATTCGGCCTACTAATAACGGTTCACGAGCTGGGACACTTCATATTTTGCAAGATTTTTAATATATACACACCTACATTTTCTATAGGTATAGGACCCAAGATAATTGAAAAGAAAATAGGATCAACAAATTTTCGCTTATCAGCAATTCCTCTGGGAGGTTATGTTGAAATTGCAGGCCTTGCTGAAGCTGGCGGACAGGGAGAACAAAAACTTGCAACAATGAAGGGTGATGGCTCTTTTGCAGACAAACCTTTCTGGCAAAAAGCCCTTGTATTACTTGGAGGGATCATATTTAACCTATTATTCGCATATACAGCATTCTCTTTTGTTTATTTTTACGGAATACCAAAACAGACAGCCAATATTTCAATAAGTACTAAAATAAATAAAGGCTTTCAAGAAAAATACAATCTGAAGCCAGAAGACAATATAATTTCGATTAATAGCGAAACCTTAAGCACTAACCCTAAAGAATTAGTGCCGGTAATCCAGAAGCAATTTATGGATTTATCTAAAAAAACAACAGAGCCCGAAACTCTAAATATAATAGTTTTGCGCGACAACAAAGAAATTAATTTATCCTTAAAACTTGAGACCGAAAAAGAAAAAGATGCATTTATGGCGAGTATAGAGTTAAAATCTACACCAATTGTAGGAGAATATGAAAGATACCCCTTATTCTCAGCCATATCAAAAGGAATTCACGTAACGAATCAATGGGCCTATCAAATAGTATATGGTATAAAGTACCTTATCACACAAAAAACATTAAAAGGCGCCGGTGGCCCTATCATGATACTCTCAAAGACATTTGAAACTGCCCAAAAAGGCTTTCTACCCCTTCTAGTATTTCTTGCTATAATCAGCGTAAATTTAGCCATAATCAATCTTTTACCTATCGGAGCACTCGATGGTGGACAATTATTATTTACAACGATAGAAGCCATAATTCGTAGACCAATACCAGAAATAATAAAGGTTGGTGTTAATATTGCATCTTGGGTGCTAATTTTAGGCTTAATTTTATACTTATCTTATAAAGATTTAATGCTACTGATATTTAATCAGTAATAGGCTTATCTTCTTTTTTGATTAATAACCAGTCCTTGCCTTTGCCCATTTTTGTCTTAACAAGAGCATAGCCACCCTTCACGCGCTTACCTTCTAGCCAAACTTCAATTTTGCCCGCGTGAAAAGATTTTTCCATAGAAATGTCTTTTAGGTTTTTATAGGTGCCCTTATCCCAAAGCTCGACAGTGCCTGCACCATATTGACCCTCAGGAATCAGTCCCTCAAAATTTGCATAATTAAGTTTATGATCTTCAGTCAGTACTGCTAATCGCTTTTCTTTTGGGTCAAACGATGGCCCTTTTGGTATCGCCCAGGATTTCAGCTTACCATAGATTTCTAATCTAAAATCATAATGTAAATGGGTTGCAGCATGTTTTTGAATAACAAAGATACTTTTGGACATGAAAACTCTCCTCTTTAAAAAAAGAAAATTAAGTAATCATTAAACTAATTGCCATAGTTCGGGATTTTCAATAAAATGCTTAACAATTAATCGATTAAAGCTATGCCCTGTCTTTTGTGCCTTAATAGTGCCAGCAAGTTTTTTACCTAATAACGAAAGATCCCCAATTAAATCCAGAAGCTTGTGCCGTACAAATTCATCTTGAAAGCGTCTTTCGTTCAGAAACTCTTCTTGTGACAATACAACGGTATTACCAAGCGTTGTACCCTTTGCAAGACCATAACGCCTTAGAAATGGCAGCTGCTCCAGAAAACCAAAAGTTCTAGCAGGAGCAATGTTTTTTACAAAATAATCTATATCAAGAACTCCATCAAGCTGGCTCTTTCCTACTAATGGATGAGAGAAGTCCGCAAGATAATCAAAGTATAAGCCCTGATCGAACTCTTTTTTATTGTCGTCAAATATAGCAGGTATAACCTGAATACAACGCCCATCTTTGTCTTTAAATTCAAGTAGATATTTAGGGGTTAAAAACTGCTTATCCCTATCTTGCTCTTGTAGCCCAATAGATAGTATTCCATCAACAAAAGAAATCGCACTACCGTCTAAAATAGGGATCTCTGGGCCATAAACAGAAATAACCAGATTATCTATATTTAAGGCAACAATTGATGCCATTAAATGCTCAACCGTACTTAACATAAAACCGGGACTGTTTAAAACTGTCGCATGCATAGCCTCTTGAGGAACTATTTGGCCAATTTTTATCTGATTACCATTAGGATCTTGGAAAAGTATACCCGTATCAACTTGCGCAGGCCTTAAGACAACCTTTGCTTCTAACCCAAAATGCACGCCTATACCACTAAAGCTTACTTTATGATTTAAAGTCTTTTGTTTCATAAATACTTCTTTTAAATAAAAAAAGCGGGACCAAATTTGGTCCCGCCAATCTAAATTAACTTTTTAAAAAGTTACCCTATTATTTACTTACTTGAGCTGTATGAGGATGCTCAGCTCCAGCATAAGCTTTGAGTTTCTTAATCATTTGACGACTAAGTTTGTTATTAGGAAGCATGCCTTTTACTGCATACTGAATTAACAAAGCAGGGTCTTTTTTAAATAAATCTCTTGCAGTAATCTGTTTTAAACCACCTCTCCAGCCAGAAAAGAAGCTGTAGGTTTTGCCTTCCCACTTGTCCCCTGTAAGCTTGATTTTATCGCAGTTAATTACAACGACATAATCACCGCCATCTGTGTGAGGTGTATATTCGGCCTTATCCTTGCCTCTTAAAATATCAGCTATTTGAGTTGACAAGCGACCTAAAATCTTACCTGAAGCATCTATTGTTTGCCATTCAGGAGCTCTATCTTCATTTTTTAAGAAAAAACTTTTATTCATATCCATGCTAAATAATCCCTATTAGTTTATCGATTATTCTTGTAAATTTCAGTGTTATATATAGATTTTAAAGCAAAAATCGAAGTCGGTCAAATACTAAAGAACAAAATCTTTTTTTATAACAGCCTGAATAAAGGCATCAAATAACGGATGTGGCTCCAAGGGTGTAGACAAAAACTCAGGGTGAAATTGGCACCCCAACATAAATGGATGGTTTACCAGCTCTGAAATCTCAACCAAATCTTTATCCTTGTATGTCCCTGAAAAAAGTACCCCTGCCTTTTCAAACTGCTTTTTAAATTTATTATTAAACTCATATCTGTGTCTGTGTCGCTCATTAATCTCTTTTTTACCATAAGCTTTGCCTGCAATAGAATTTGGTTTAACCAAACATCTTGATACACCAAGCCTCATAGTCCCACCCTTAGACTTAATACCCTCTTGTTCCTCTAGCAATGATATTATTGGATATTTTACCTTTTTATCAAACTCAGTACTAGAAGCACCCTTTAGCTTTAAAACATTGCGCGCAAATTCAATAAGCAAAATCTGCATACCTAAACACAAACCTAAATATGGTATATTATTTTCCCTTGCCCATTTTGTAGCAAGAATTTTACCATCCACCCCTCTTGTGTCAAAACCACCGGGAACCACAACACCATCAACAGATTTAAGCTGCTTCCACGAATCATTATTGCAATTAGGATCTTTTGAAAGTTTTTCTGCCTCAATAACTTCTATTTTAACATTGTACCCAGCATGAATACCCGATGATTCTAATGCCCTAATAACACTCAAATAGGGATCATTACTACCTACATACTTAGCAACTAAACCAATTTTAATATCACCCTTTTTATTTTCTATAAGCTTAATAAGATTTTTCCACTCTTTTAAGTCCGCTTTTTTTGTTCTTTTAATTCCAAACCAACTTTGAACTCTCTTGTTAACTTCTTGTTCTTTTAAGTCTAAAAAAAGTTTGTAAATTGGCCTGTAAGTTAGAACCTCAAAGATTAAATCTTCATCTATTCCACACATAATAGAAAGCTTTTCTATCGATTTCTTATCTATATGTTTGTCTGTTCTTAAAAAGAGACTATCCGGAGTAAGGCCTGCCTTTTTTAATGTCATAATACTGTGCTGAGTGGGTTTAGTTTTTATCTCATTGGCCCAGCTTAAAAAAGGAACCAAGCTAAGATGGCAATGCATTAGCTGCCTTCTTTCAAGCTCCATTTTTAGTTGCCTTACAGCTTCTAAGAAAGAAATCCCCTCCATATCACCGACAGTCCCCCCAATTTCTACCAAAACAAAATCAACTTTGGTTTTTAGTGCAAAATGTAATAATCGATCTTTTATTGCATTAACAACGTGAGGGACAACCTGAATATCTCTACCTAAAAACTTACCTTCCCTTTCTTTATCCAAAATCTCCTTAAAAATTTGGCCTGAAGAAACGGATGAATATTTATTCAAGTGCACGCCAAGAAGTCTTTCATAATGGCCCAAATCTAAATCTGTCTCTGCACCATCATCTGTAACAAAAACTTCTCCGTGAACCAATGGAGACATGGTTCCAGGATCAACATTTAAGTATGGATCCCATTTGATTACAGAAAGAGAGTAACCTGAATTTTTTAATAATACACCAAGAGAAGAGGCTAGTATCCCTTTACCCAAAGATGAACAAACTCCACCGGTTACAATAATAAATTTTGTCTTCTGAGCTATAACTTTTTCTGTTAATTTTTCCGTATTCATAAACAGATCTCTCTTTCTTATAAAAATAAACTTATTTATTTTTGGCCATTAATTTTTCTATCTCACTCGCTTTTTTTGGCAACTGAAAACTTAAACAAATAACTCCATCTTCTGTCATTACATAATCGTCTTCTATTCGCACTCCCAAATTCTGTTCCGGAATGTAAAGTCCTGGTTCAATAGTGAAAACATCTCCAGGAGCAAGTGGATAATCCATGCTTCCAACATCATGAACATCTAATCCTAAAAAATGTCCTATTGAATGTGATATATATTTACCATAACCCTTATCTTGTAAAAACTTTGTAGCCAAGTGATTCAGAGATAAATCTTGTTTTTCTGGATTATTTAAAAATGTACCAGGCTTTGCAACAGATTCAATATAATTTTGCGTTTGTAAAACCATATTATAAATTTCTAATTGTTCTTTGCTAAATTTACCAGCAACAGGGAATGTTCTAGTTAGATCCGATGCGTAATACTCGTATTCAGCTCCAATATCAACAACAACTAGATCATTAGGCTCTAACTCTTTATCTCTTTTTGTATAGTGTAAGATTGTGCTATTTTCGCCTGCAGCAACAATGCTTGGAAAAGCCGTCCTTTGTGAACCTAATTGCGTAAAAACAGATTCCGCTCCAGCTTGCAATTCATATTCAATACGCCCAGGAACTATAATATCGGCAACAGCCTCATAAGCTATACTAGTAATTTGCACAGCCTTATAAATTAGATCAACTTCAAGTTCATCTTTAAACCGCCTCATATGATGAACCAAAGGTGCTATGTCACGAGTTATGTCTTGTAAAAACGGTAAATACTCTAAACAGTTCCTATAGATCTGAATCTGAAAATAATAATTTGAACTAAGATTATCAAAAAGAGAAAATAATTGTGCATCAAAATTATCTTTAAAGAACTTATTTATATCTATTAATAAAGTTTCGTAACTATCTTCCATAAATACTGGTGATAAAGTATAGCCACCACAAGGCTTACCTAGATATTTAACTTGAGATACCCCAAATTTGCTTGCTAATTTTTCTAGATTATTATTTGCTACAGAAGCTTTAACCCATTTATCTCTTATTCCACCATAATCAGGCAAATAAAGTGTTTCTGTCCCATCTAAACAAAAACATAAAACAGCACCCGGCTCTGTAATACCTGTTAGATAATAAAAAGAACTTTCTTGTCTAAAGATATGTCTTGTATTCTCAAAATCAGCGAAAAGAATAACCATCCCATTTTTTAGCCCAGGATTTTCTCTTCTTAAAAAATCTAAAACCTGCTTTCTTCTGTTCTTAAATAACGCGTAATCCCTCATAAAAAAACTCCCCTTTCAAATTAATATCACTTAGTATAAATTGGTGGTCTCTTAAATTTCCTAGCAAAAGAGCCTAAAGAATCTAGACGAACAAATAAAGAATATGCATTTTCGCTCTTCCAATTGCCGTACTCCCGGTATCTTTTTTCTTCAAAACCTAAAGCAACGCCCCAACAATGTCCATTGTACTCTAATCTAATAGCATGAGATAACGATCTTAGCCCTTCAAACGGCAAAAACCTTGTACCTTTTTGAGAATAAAAGTGGCCATCATAAGAAAGCATAGTCTTTTTAAACAAAGGAACAGAGAAACCCACCGTCACAAAATGTGGAATATCTGAAAACAACTCTCTTTCTTTTTGTAAACTTTCATGCTGATACAAAGTCCCCAAATATAAATTCAAATCCCCCAAGGCAAAGTTAAAATTAATCTGTGACTGTAATAGCTGAAAATTTCTCCAATTATACTCTTGGCATAAAAAAAGATTTAATATATCACTACCTAGATTTAATTCAAATTTTGGAGGTAAAAAATGTTTTTGTCCAGGACATCGCCTCAACGGGAAAATGTCATTTTTGTTATAAAAATCAAAAGCTGTAATAATATTAAGATCAATCTGTAGGTTATTGAAATACCAATTATTTCTCAAATATAATTCTAATTGGTTTTTAGGATAAAGCCTATCCCACTTATCAGAGTAATACCAACTATCTTGATTTTGTTTTGATAAAAAATCCCATTTCAAAAGAGGCTGAAAATAATAAGAACTTTGTCCGTCCTGACTCTCAACAAAACTTTCAGGAAAAGCCCATTGGGCACCTGATGTCAAAAACAACCTATAATTTTTATTATTCGCCTCTACGTTGCCCTTAATCTTACTTCTTAACTGAAAAATTGGATTAAAATATAAATTAACCAGCTGGTCCCGAAACTTTAAATTCGCCTGCAAATCCGGACTATAAAAAAAACGCGCAGTATCAGCCTTATCTAAAGGCCTAAGTGCGATCTCCTTTATTGCACGGGAATTAACATAAAAGCTTTCTATCTCCTTAGACCTAGAAAAAATCTGATCCGCAAAAATATCATGTCTGTAAGATAATAAATTCTTAAATTTTGAATAAACTGTATTCCACTCTAGATGGGGCAAAAGAATAACCGTTACCGTATCCTCTACTTCTTTTTTCTTAGAAAACATATCCCACTGATCACTTTGGCGAGCCTCTGAAGGCAATAAAGCTAAAACTTCCTTTTCTTCTTTTTGGGTAAGTAGAGAAAATTGCCTTCTTGATGTCTCCTGACTATCAAAAAACAAATTAATTTGATCTTTTTTTCCTGTTGTACGCGCTATAACAGAATTGCAAAATGTATCATCAAGACCTTTTGTTGTATCAAAAAATTGATACCCTATCCTTTTATCTGTACCAAAATCTATCCTCAATAAAGAATACAATTTTTCGTTGGGCAAGAGCTTAATATCAAAAAAGTTAAAATCTTTACCATTAACCCAGAACCGCTGATCAGTAGATTTTACAATGCAATCCCCTTTTTTAATAAAGGCATTTTTTTCTATAGCAAATTGACCATTCAAAAATGTAAACTTCTCAGGATGTCTCACCCATCTGAATTCATCAGAAAATGCTATACCTTTTCTTTGCCTCCAGTCAATTCCAAGAGTGCTATCACAACGAGGGGCAATAGACCAGTAATAATCTTCTCTTACCCCAAAACCAAGCTCATCATCATAAGAAACTTTTGGCAACAAAAAACCAGACTTGGAACGATTTTGTAATGGCAACACCATTGTGGGCAAAATAAAAAACGGGATCTTTCCAACATTAAAAAGAACACCGGTAAATCTTACGAAATAATTACTATACAACCTTGCTTGCCGAGCAGAAATAGACCAGTGAGGAACAACAGAATCACAAGGAGAATAAACCATATCTCCCATCTTCCAACCATTGTCTCCAATTTTTTCTGCCTTGGAAGCTGTAATATAGCCCTGATCAACCTGAATCCTGATATTATCAGCATAACCAGTCTTATTATCTAAATTTAAAAAGATTTTATCAGCCAGAATCAAAAAGATATTTGTTTCTATTACTACGCTAGAACAACTGTCTCCTTTTTTTTGGGCAACCAAAGTCTGTTTCTCTTTGTCTATTTCAACCCTATCTGCCCAAATGTGCATCTTTTGGTCAACCCAGACTTCAACCTCGCCCTCAAGAATAACCTTGTTGAAATCTTCTATTTTTTGGTTAATACTATTGGCTTTAACTATTTTTACAGACTCAACAAACTCCCTAGCAATAGGAAAAATTTGTTTAAAAGAAAAAAGAAATAATAGTAAAAATATTTTACGCATTAAAAAGGCCGGCGTTCAGACAAAGCTTTATATATAGTAACTCGATCCATAAACTCTAAAGTAGACCCTATTGGAACACCACTGGCCAATTTTGAAATTTTAACACCCAAATCAGATTCAGCCAACCTAGAAGAAATAAAACTTGCCGTAGCCTCACCCTCCGGAGTTGGATTTGTAGCAAAGATAAGTTCGCTTACAGATTTGTCTACTCGTTTTATTAAAGACTCGATATTCAAATCCTCTGGACCTATGCCCTCTAAAGGGCACATTACACCACCAAGCACATGATAAACTCCATTATATCCTCCAGCTTTTTCTACGGCCAGAAGATCATGCCAAGTCTGCACAACACATATAATGGATTTATCTCTTCTTGGGGCAGAACAAACAGAACAAAGAGATGAGCCTTCAGTCCAATTAAAACATACAGAACAAGCTTTTACGTTTTCTTTTGCCTGCAAAATAACATCACACAACCGACGGATATCATCATCTTTTGCAAGCAAGAAATAATTAGCTACACGATAAATATTTTTAGATGCTAAATACGGCACCTTTTGTAATTGCCGTATCAATTTTTGCAAAGTTGGTAACGGACCAAACATAACTTAGCCCGTAATTCTTTTTCTTAAAACGTCTTCACCGATAGCTAAAACATTATTGGTTAACCAATAAAGAACCAATCCCGCAGGAAAGTTTATAAAGACAGCTGTCATAACAATTGGCATGAACATCATCATAGTTTTTTGTTTAGCATCTGCAACAGGAGCTATAACTTGCTGTAACAGCATTGACGCACCCATTAATACAGGTAAAACATAATATGGATCTTTCGCTGACAAATCAACAATCCAACCCAAAAATGGGGCTTGGTAGAGATCTAAATATCCACCTAAAACTCTGTATAGAGCAAACAATATAGGCATCTGAATTAACATTGGCAAACAACCCATAATAGGAGCAGCTTGAGATATATTATGTTCTTTATGGAACCTCAAGACTTCCTCTTGTTGTCTTCTTAAATCTGATTTAAATTTTGTTCTAATCCTATTAATCTGAGGCTGATATTTTTGATAGCCTTCCATTTTCTTTCTACCCCACATAGTCAACGGAGTAAAAGGCAATTTTATAACTATTGTAAGAACAATGATTGCAAAACCATAATTTTTAACATAACCAACGATCATCATTAACAAACTTAAAAGAAACTTGCAAAGCCAAGAAAGCCACCCAAAAGATAAAAGTTCTTCCAACCGTTGATCAACAACACCAAGGTCATCAACAAGTTTTGGACCAACATAGAAAGAAAGCAACCACGAACCCTTTTCTTTTATTTCTGGCCCTTCTAATACAGGATACAATCTATTTTCAAATTTCTTAAAGAAACTCCTTTGTACAAAACCAGCTTCATCAGCAACTAAACAATGTGCAAAATATTTATCTTCTGCACCAAATATTGATGGAGTAACCCAAGCTGAACTTAATTCGTTCTGGCTAATCTTATTAATACTTTGGCCACCAACACCACTAGAAAAACCTGTCATTTGGTCATCTGTAATTTCACCTACAAATGGTGCGGGATAAAAGAGTCTTGGCCTAATTGGAGCAGCTCCTGATTTTGGAGCAAAATCTAATAAGAGGCTAATTTTGTAATCTCTTTTGTTTAAAACATAAGTTTTTTTGATATTAAAACCATCAACATCTACTTGATAAGCAACTTCTATTTGATCGTCTAATTCTTTTGTTCCTACAAAATTATAAAAGTATGGTGTCTTTTCTTCTAATGCCAGTAAAAAGGCACCCTGTTCTCTCTGATAAAAAGTCACAGGTTGAATAGTTCTTAATGGCGTACCATTTATACCCAAATGCTTTCTGAAATCTATACTTGAAATTACACCACCATAATTAGAGAAGGAGATATTATAAAGATCTGTTTCTATTACTTTCTTATCTTCTTTTTGTGTGATCTTTTTATCAATAAAATCTATCTCTACATTAATTGGTCTTGCCAAATCTTGGGCTGCTGGAACCTTATATGCTTGACCAGGCATAACTTGCGTTGGAATACTCGGTTGCTGAACCTGACTTTTATTAAAATAATTGAAAAGCAAAAGAGTAGAAACTGCTAAAACCATAGCAAATAATAAATTCTTATTCATTTAATAACATCCTCAAAAAGTAAAGATTATAAAACGTCCAGTATTTAAAAAGCCGTTCGCCCTGAGCCTACACAAGGATCCAATCGAACGGCAAATTTATTCTAACAAAGAACAGAAGATCTATCCAGCTTTTTATACTGTTCTTTCATGAAACTCTTGATCTTTCAAAGTACTCTTTAATATTTTTTAATAAAACATATTAAAGCCAAAAAATCTAAAAAAAAAGGACACTAATGCATCCTAAAAAAAATATATTTAAAATCTTTTTAATCCTTGCCTTATCTTTTATCTCAACCAACTTGCTTCCCGTCGATTACGGCTCTGATACACAAGTAGCCATCACCCCCGTCACAATGGGAACAGGACAAACTAATATAATAAAATCTTTTGGTTGGCCTAAAAATGGATTAACCCTACAAGATGCCTCTTCAACCTGTACTTATCAGTCTGTTTTTCCCGTACCTGGTCCTTTAAACTTCAACGGGGGAACCTTCCACTTAGATACAGACTTAATTTTAAGCAATACTGCAAAAATAACATCCTTGGGAAGCATACAAGGATACCACCATGTAGTAGAACTATCTGAAACATCAACAAATTTACGATTTACAGGAGCAACAGATTCGACAGTTGTATCCCTTGTAAATCGATTAACAGAAGCTGCCGATGTCAATTCTGTAGACTGGTCTTATGACAACAATTATCTTGCATCTGTAATAGATTCAGTATCAGGAGACGACCTTTTTATATACTCTTTTAACGGATCAACTCTGACTCAAGTAAGTGGAGAATTTCTAAGTGGCAGCGGTTTTAACATAAGGTGGCACCCATCAAGTTATTATTTTGCAGTAGGAAGTAACAAAGGAACAGAAGAATTAAGAATTTTTTTATTTAATCCTGGAACTAATAATGCAACAGAAACAGATTCCGTTAATCTAGATGATATAACAGCTGTCGCATGGCACCCAACAGGAAATTATCTTGCAGCTGGAGGTATTATAGATACATCAGAAATAGTGCTTTACTCGTTTACAGGAGGAAATCTTACTCCTGTAACAACGGTAAACCTTGCAAGTAATCAAGACGTATCGCAAGACTCATTAACATGGGCCCCTTCAGGAAACGGAAATTATTTAACTGCTGGGGTTAACACAAATGGTAATGACCCAGAATTGTTAATGTACTATTTTGATGGCTCATCTTTAACCTTAACAGCACAAGCTAATATAGGACAAACAGTAAGAGGATTAGACTGGTCCCCAACAGGATCATATTTAACATTAGGATTAACTGATGGAGACAATCGTTTAAGGATTTTCAAGCATGATGTTAACAGAGGAGCAAATGCCTCTTTTGCTTATCTAGAGGAAGCAACCAGAGCTGACGAAGACCAAAGCATTTTCACTTTAAACTGGAACCCTGTAGGTACACAATTTACAGCAGGTTTACAAGCAGGAACAGGAACAGAATTTAGGGTTTATTCTTTTGATACGACACCAAGCCCTACAATAAGTTTAGAAATAGGAATAGAATCTCCAACTAATGTAAACTCTGTTAGATATTCACTCAATGGAAGCTATATTGCACGAGGCGATAACTCAAACTTTGTATCAATTTATAAACCCATAACAACAGGTGCCTTTCTTTTTAAAGATGTAAACCTTTTTTTAAATCATAACGTGACTATTCAAAGTCCCATTACTTTTCAAGGTGATTGTTCTGTAAATAGTCGCGGTAACAAATTGGAATTCAGTGGAGATGGGAGCATTAATATCAAAGAAGCAAGCACTGTTGACTTTAAATTAACAAAACTAAAATTCGATTCCTCGGGGGCATTCGCACTTGAAAACAGAACCTCTAAATTAAAATTCCAAGATGCAACAATTGAACTGGATTCTGATCTTACACTTGGTGATGGATCAATGGAAATAGATGGAGATCTAGTAATCACTGGACCTCACACATTTAACTATCAAAGTGCCTACACCTCAACAATTAATTCTTTTGCAAAACTTAAATTAGAAGACGATGTAACTTTTGCAATAGGAAGAAACCCTTCGTTAAGTCAACAACCAATCGAATTTACAGACAACACATCTATTTTATCATTAGACAATGCAACATTGAATATTACAAATTCAGGACTACAAATCACAAAAGCCAAAATCAAAACTTTTGGCCAATCCTTCTTTGATATAGATTCACAAGAAAATGATTTCGGACTCACCCTTGGTGATGCAACATCTGCAAATGATCCAACACTACAGGTTAGAGGCGGAGCAAACCTTTTAATCAAAAATGGCCCTCTTGTTTTCAACACCTACAATAAAAATAAATTGGAATTTTATGGAACCTCCGCAAAAATGACATTTAGCGACTATCAGTCTTCTTTAGAAGTCCAAAGAGATCTACACATAACGGACGGAATTCTATCACCTCAAAGTAATTCCAATATAAATATTGCAAACAATCACTATCTAACAACAGCAGATACAAAACTTGCATACCAAGACACAAAAGAAGAATTTTCTTTAACAGGAACAGTCGCCAACAACGCTAACATTATCTTAGACCAAAATGACGAACTAATTCTAATTTCCGGAAGCCTTTCAAAGAATATAACTATATCTCAAGATGGTAACGAAATTAGCGGACAAGGTGAATCTATAGCACAACTTAATTTAATATATAATCAGGCAGACCTAGCTTGGGATATAGGTACTCTAATTGACAATCACAATGTCGATTTAAATAAAGGCAAAATAACATTCAATAAAGATTCTGGATTCACTCAAGATTATCTTTTCACAGGCAGTGGAGCCGTTAATCTTACAACACAAAAATTCTCACTTGGCCCTCAAGATACATTATGGACCAGCACAATTTATTGGCAAGGGAACAACTCAGAAATAAATCTAAATGCAAAAGTATCCTTAACAGGAACCTGGACCTTCAGGGGAAACCATACAATTAATGGAAACAACCAAACTTTAAACCTAGCAAGTGCTGGACAAATATTTATTGAAGGTGATTCAACGTTAATCCTTAAAAACATTTCAATAGAAAACTTAAGATCCAATAATATTAAATGTACAACCAATTCAGGGAAGCTCATTCTAGATAACATAACAATATCACAAAGCAATAACTTTACCTTTCCATATGGTGGAATCAAATTTAAAAACAAAGTTACATTACAAGCAGAACGAACAACAGGAGCTACTTATAATTTTTCCTATGATACATCACGAACAAGTACCATAAATCCTATAAGTAAATTAAAAATAAAAGAAGGCATAAACTTTATAACAGGAAAACAAAATTCAAAATCAGCATATCAACCTTTAGAATTTGAAGATGCATCATCAATATTACACCTTGATGGTTGCACTATGCAGGTAACATCCTCCGGTATGCAAATGCTAAAAGGTGAAATGTTAGTAACCAATGATACAACTTTACAAATAGATCCTGCAAACCTAGACACTGGATTTATTATTGGCGATGGCACAAATAGCGCTAACGATTTTGTTATAAGAATTGGCGGTGGCAACAAACTAGTAATCAATACAGGAAAACTATTTTATAATAATGTTGCCTCAGAAGATAGAATTATTTACACAAACCAATCTTCTGCTATAAGAGTGGAATCTAGCCTTGGACTTGTTACACAAAGAACCTTATTAGTAAAAGATGGAACAATCTTATTTCCTTTTGGAGACTCAATCCAAACATTGGGCAACGCAACATTTCAACAGGACAACATAACACATATCCATGACTTCCCTTTTTCAGTTCACAGAATGAAAGCTGAGCTTAAAGCAAAATCCGGTTCTGCATATGATACAGAATATTATCTATTTAATAACGATTATTTTTATAGTACTGAAGGAAATGCAGGAATTCCTTTAAATATAGAATCTGGATCTTCAAAAATTGGAGGACCTGGACTTATCAGTGCCGATACAATTTTACGCCAAGGCAACGTCACCTTAAAACCCGCAATGTCTACCAACTACAAAAACAATATTACCATGAATGGTGGAACACTAACCCTAGATAACGACTTGAAATTTATAAGTGATAAAAAAATTACAGGCTCAGGAACAGTCAATCTTAACAGCAGTAAATTAACATTCGGAACAGATCCCTTAACATTTACCGACCCAATATTTTGGAACTCTTCTTCAGGAATAGAACTAAATGCAAAAACAACCCTGAGCACAACATGGACCATCAATGGTATTTATAACTTAAATGGTAATGGTAACATTCTTGATATGAGCTCCGGTGGAAGAATAGAAATTCGCCCTGACACAACTCTTTATCTAACAGATGTTGTTATCAAAGGTCTTGGCGATAACTACGGACGCTTCATTTTAAACTATGATACAGCACAAATAAATATGTCTAATGTTTACATCGAACTAGACAATAATTACTCAACAACAATTGGCGGTATTTATGTTGAAGGCCCAACAACTTGGGGTATTAAAAATTATAATTGGACATTTGATCAACATGCATCATTAACAGTAGACGGCGTAAGCTTATGGAAAGACTCTCTTGATAAAATAAATTCAGGAGACATACTCTTTGGAACCGGCGGAGATTTACGATTCTTAACTTTAATATCAAGTGGAACAATAAAAGCGTGTGCCAATCTTGACTTGATAGAATCTACAACACAATCCCTTGGTGTAGACATTGCAACAAATGCAACTAATATCCAAAACAATTCCAATGCTTTGCTCTATGGAATCAAAAACAATAGTAATTCTTTACTCACAATTGATACTGATCAATCTGAGCTTCAAGGCGCGGTAAGGGCCAACTCCAGAAATATCATTTATAACAGCAATGCTATATTAGTTAATCAACAAAATATAACTAATAATTCAAACGCATTACTCTACGGAATAACTAACAACTCCAACGCACTTCTATATGGTATTAAAAATAACAGTAACGCATTGCTTGCAATCAGTTTTGAAAATGATGAACTTGCTGGATCTGTAAGAGCTAACTCCAGAAGCATCCAGTATAATAGTAATTACTTACTCGCTTTAGATTCAGACTTACAAACTCAGATAGATACCAACGCTGGAAATATTAGAGTTAATTCCAGAAGCATAAGTTACAACAGCAATATAATATTAGTTAACCAACAAAATATTTCTAATAACTCAAATGCACTAATCTACGGAATCACCAATAACTCTAACTCAATATCTTATATCACTGATCCTAATAATCCTGATAGTTTGGAATCTCAGATCGCTAATAATAGTAATGCGTTATTGTATGGCATTAAAAATAACAGTAACGCAATTCTTAATATTGACGCCGCTAACGATGCACTCGAAGGTGCAGTCAGAGCTAACTCCAGAGGCATCCAATATAATAGTAACTATCTATTAGCTTTAGACTCAGACTTACAAACTCAGATAGATACCAACGCTGGTAACATCAGAGTTAACTCAAGAA
>Ga0075122_10000555_pt1 | contig 29229 bp, 39 predicted proteins | sample AntAceMetag02UKB_FD_69790 | JGI IMG/M metagenome (GOLD analysis project Ga0075122, IMG submission 69790) | Saline lake microbial communities from Ace Lake, Antarctica - Antarctic Ace Lake Metagenome 02UKB | ecosystem: Environmental > Aquatic > Non-marine Saline and Alkaline > Saline | place...
CGATGGAATCAACGAGCATTCCGTTACACGGCCAACTAATCGAGTGACTCGAATCGAAACCATTGAAGCAAATTTTCATTCAGCTTTCTCTTCCGCGCTGGTTCGAAAGTATTTGCCTAGTAAAGAGGAATCTTGAATCACTTCCTCATAAGCACAGCTTTTCAGCTTTACACACTTTACTTTGCCGGACTCCGGCAGATACATTAAACTATTCTCGCCGCACCTTGGGCAGGTTCCGTTGATAAGCTTCTTTTGAACCGATCTTTCGCTCATAGGGATTCCTTCGTTTCACTTGAATTGGGAGGTTCAGGCAAAGGAGAGGTGGAAAGGTCGATGATGTGTTCGCCACACCGTTTTCTGAATCGGCGAAGTTTGCGCATGTACGTCTGCCCGGCCGATATTTTCTTTTCAGCCAGTGCGTACATTTCGCACGTTGCACGCAGATCGTTGGGCAGCTTGCCCTTGGCGTCGAAGTCGCGCAGAAAGCCCTGAACCTGCAGCTGCTCATCCATTTCATTGAACTTATGGATATAGGCTTCTTTTAACCGAGCTGCTTGTTTGCCGGTGAATCCCATCATCACAAAGACAAAACCGTCCTTGGTGATGTGGAACATTGGCTGATTCTTGTTTTGTTTATTTCGATATGAGGACAGCTCAAAATTAAGCCGTCTAAAATCAGCAGAGCAATCTGCATTACGAACAGATTTCAAAACGTTTCTGTGCTGTTTGCCAAAGTATTCAGCAACATCGCACGACGTTGTCATCGGAATTCCGTTGATAACGGATACTTGAGGTACAATGAGCCCGGCACCATTTTGTGCCCTGCTCTCAGTTGCTGTGTTTTTCATACTTTTCTCCATTTGGTTTGTTTGAGTTCCTGAATAGTTCAAAACCTCTTCTTAGACGATTAGAAATGCTGATTGTTCTAAACGATTTGCAAGGCTGAATTTTAAGCCCTGCTCTTATCAGCGAAGAGGCTAGGTTTGAGCATCAAGCTCTTCAGCATTTTTTTCTGCTTTGATACCAAGCTCGATGTAATGCCGGACAGCTTCAGCGTGGCTGGTGTCCACTTGACGTCGCGTGTTCTCTAAAACTTTGAAAACTTCAGCCGAAACCATGGTCTGAACACGATGGGGAAACGGTTGCTTTTTCTTCATTGAACCTCCATAATTCGGATTTGAGTAATTGAGCAGATAAGTACTGACTTAACACTACGCCTAATATTTAATAGGCAACCTAACTAATGTCAAGTAAAAAAGAGACTATAAAAACACCTTTTAATGAAAGGTTTTCGCAACTCGCTGATATATTAAAAAGAAAATACTTCATTACACAAAATGCGCTTGCTAAAAAAATCGGAATATCTGGGGCAGCGCTAAGTGACCTGATAAGTGGAAAAAGCAAGTCAGCCGCTAACACTACTCTAAAAGCTCTCGAAATAGAATATGGAGTTAGTTCAGAATGGCTAACAGAGGGGATAGGTAACCCATTTCGCTATGAAGATGGAGATTTAATCACTAATCCATTTAAACCAGATGAAATACAGGTTGTTAGTCACCTAAAAGAAGTGATATTGGAAAAAGACAAAAAAATCGGAATTCTGAAGGACCAGGTCGCCGAATTGAAGGCTGATAAAGAGGAGTTGAAGGCTGATAAGGTCCAGCTCATGGAAAGAATAGCGGGGCTTGAGGCGGACAAAGAGGAGTTGAAAACTGATAAAGAGGCGATACTGGCAGAGTTTTCAGAACTGAAAAAAGAGATGGTTGGCCTGGAAAAAAGACAGACCGGGGCTTAGGTGCACTCATTATGCAAACCTTCCCCCAAAGAAGAAACCGGAAAAACCCAAATATTCCAATCCTGTCGCGAATGTTTTCGTCCTTTGTCGCGAATGTGTAAGCAAAACAATCAAATCCCCTATCAATACAACCCCTTAAAAAATCACTTCACCGGTGCAGTATTAGCCCGAAAAACTTACCCCCCTGTCGCCAATATGAGTAAATATTTTTTTATTTGAATACGTTAAGGTTTTGCTGTAATCATTAACAAGCCTTTTTACCGTCACGATTAATCAAGAAAAATTCAAGGAGTAACTATGGCAAGTTTAAACATGAGTGGTCCATTTGAATTGGATGACGAAACAATTGACAAGCAGGTTACAAAAACATCAGCAGGAAACTATGCGCTAGGATATATGGACAAAGAGGGTAAATTTAGGATTTGTTACGTTGGACGTTCTGATTCTGATGTTAAGGATCGATTGAAATACTGGATAAAAAAATCAAACCGAACACACTTCAAATACTCTTATGCCACTTCACCAAAGGCTGCATATGATAAGGAATGCCAGAATTATCATGATTTTGATCCCCCTGATAATGATATTCATCCAGGTAAGCCGGATGACAGCAACTGGAAGTGTCCAGTTTGCAAAGAATAACCCCTAAAGATGGGAAGTTATGGATTCGAACTAGAAATAGATTTTCACCTGCACCACCAAACAGTGGCGCAGGTATCGAGAACTATAAACGCGATATCTCAAAGCATTACAGAGATATTAGCCAGAAAAACGTTCTTATAAACGGCCAAAAAACGGCCAAAAACGGCCGGGGTGGCCATTTTGTTCAAGTGGAATTTCTGGCGTTATCCCTTTTTAATAAGCAATCCACACAGATTTAAGGGCAGCAAAAAACGGCCGCTTTTCAGGTTTTTATACAAAAATAGTGCAGGCGGGGTAGTGCTCTGGATTTTGTTTTGACCCTTTCGGGGGATTTGATTCCCTATCTCAAAGGGGGGCAAGGTCAAGACGTATAGACTTAAAGACGTATAGTAAAAAGGGCTAGACTGCTCTTTATATAATCAATATAATCTATTTCATTCAGCGGGGCGGAGAGTGCCGACCAGCCGCAACGGAGCAATGGTGTAGGGGAGATCGTTATCATGTAAGGCATGAAGAGATTGCAAAGCACAGTCAAACAGGAAAAACATGGAGAAGCGCGATACGAAATCTTTCTCGAAAATAAATTGGCTGCTAATCGCAGTGGTAGGCTTGGTGGAATTTATCATCTTGGATAAGATGTACAGCCTCGGGGGTAACAGTGACCTTGTGCAGCATATATCGTTTGCTGGCACTATTGTTTCGATTATATTAGCCGTTCTCGCAATAATTTACACATATTATCAAAATTTTGCACAAACCAGAGATAGCGACAACATCTCCACACAAATTGAGCTACTGAAGAATGTTGTAAATGATGTAAAACTTAGCAAAGAAGACTTCCGTGAAGAGTTTTCCAAGATCAATAGTATTGATGGAATCAAAGATAAAATTGATGCCTTTCCCAACATCTTGGAGGAGTTGGTATCTGTAGTATATGCGGACACAACAAACCGAACATCCAAGACATCTGATGCTAATGACTCAATAATGACGGATCAAGGGGAGATTGAGTTCTATAAATATCTCAAAAGAAACAACTTGGAGTCAGGTTTTATATTATTCCTCAACAAAAGCGAATCTGTTAAAATCGGCTTTAAAGAATATATAGAAGACTTCAACAAAGAGCATTACCCTGAAGAGAATTTTATAAAGAGTAGGGCTTTTATGGATTTGGGAAAGCTTACTGAGCTAATTATCATACTCAAAGCAATGGGATTAGCACATATCGAGGAAAACGAAAAAATAGAATTCAATTCGAAGTTAATCGACTTTTTAAAGGCTCCATGAACTTATGTGATTTTTGAAGCGGGACCGGAGTCCCGCTGAGTTGATTAGGAGGCTTCGGGGAGGATCTGGTTGAGGTCCCGGGAGCTGATGATCAGTTCGGGGAACTTCTTTCTTTTCAGCTTGGGGGAGTTGACACTGTAACGAACTTCAGTCTCCTCGAGATAAAATCCTTTGAAGATCTTACGGACCTCCGGACGATCGTTGAGGCTGAGAATGAAGTCGCCCTGAAGGGCGTCGAGGATCCCCGCCATCTTCTGGAAGTCGGTGGGATCAAAGATGTTTTTGCCGTAGTCCTCTTCACAGTTGAAATAGGGCGGGTCGATATAGAAAAGGGTGTGCGGCCGGTCGTACTTTTTGAAGATCTTGGCCCAGGGTAGATTTTCGATATTTACCCGGGACAACCTGAGATGAACCATAGAGAGTTCCTCCTCGATCCGAAGGAGATTCAGCCTGGGTGGAGACGTTGTGGCGGTTCCAAATGTCCGGCCGATCGCTTTGCCGCCGAAACTGAGTTTCTGCAGGTAGTAAAACCGGCAGGCTCTCTGGATATCGGTCAATGATTCAGCGTTCTGTTTATTGAGCCGGTCGAACTCGTCGCGGCTGACCAGCGTCCATTTGAAATAGCGCATGAACTCTTCAAGATGGTTCTGCAGGACACGAAACAGCGTCGAGAGATCCTGGTTGATATCGTTGAGCACTTCAACCTTGACCGGATCCTTGCGAAAGAAAACGTGTGCTGCCCCCATAAAGGGTTCGACATAGCAGGCGTGATCGGTTTGATTAATGTAGGTTGACAACTTTTTGGCTAATTGGCTTTTGCCGCCTAGCCAGGGTAGGAAACCTTTCATAACTATCTCCATATTATTTAACAATTAGGTTAAGGAATTGGAGGGTGTGGGGTGCTTCGAGCCTTTAATTTTGCGATTGGAGGGCCTTGAAAATCTTCACACCTTTTCCACATCAAACGGCCAGGTTCATTGATAGGCATGTTCACCATTTTACGACCACCAGGTAGGAAACGATGATAAGACTAATCAGATTGATCGCAACAATCCCCTCACTGTTAATTATTGCGATGATCTATATTGTTGCGGTTTATTTTGTGCCGGACCTGCCAGGTGCTCCCGAAATCAAAAGCTTTGTTGGTGAACATCTGGATTTGGACATACCTGATTAAGAAGGCTAAATGACCCCACCGGCGTTTGGAGCGGATCCGCTCACCGGGTAGGGGCCTGCAGCTAGCCCTGCCGGAGTTGAGATATTCAAGTCTCCGGATTTGATCAGTTTAATGATCGCCTTGGCCTGCAGCTCCGAAACGGCGTATTTATCCCCTCCGGATCCTGCTTCCATAGCTGCGACCCATTCAGTAACAAAGGTCTGTTCTCCATCGGTGAGGCTCATTGCTCCCTCCTTATTTCAGTAAAAATCCCAGCTCTGTTTTAAGCTGTACCAGCATGGCTACGTTGGGACCGGTACCCATGGTGACGATGATCTTCTCAATTACACCGATCAGCGCCTCCAACCAGGCTTTCAAACTGGTGATGCTATTCTCGCAGACAATCAGGCCGGTGATATCGACGCCAATCTCCCCGATCTGGTTGCCGGCAATGAATTCGCCCGCCAGCAGATCAACCAGGTAATTACCCAGAATCACCTTGATATCAGCACCGGTACCAATGATCTGTGCGAGCTCTTTACCAATGGTTTGCGCATGATTGGCAAGGGAGGTCTGGCTGCTGTCCCCGATCGATGTCAGCTGCAGGTTAGTTGCCGCCTGCAGGATCAGTGCGCCCAAGGCTTCGAGTGTTTTGGTGCCGCCGATCTCCTCGGTGTCGTCGCCGTCGACCGTTTTATGGCTTTGTCCGTACTCCTCCAGATTGTCATCGGCTGAGATCTCGCGGTCCATGGAGTCGTCGGTAATCTTACCACTGGTCGTACGGTCCCAATTGCCATCCCTATCAGCTCGTTGATGAATCCCTTTTGAATGCTGCCAGAGCTGTTCGCCTGGTTCCAGATTCGGCAGGGACAACCCCAGGGGCAGGATGGATTGGATATAAGGATGCCCGGGGGAACCGTACCTGAAACAGATCACCACTCTCGTCCCTACTTTCGGAAAACCAAACTGGCCCGATTCATCACCCGCCATCATCGCAGGCAATGTTAAAGCCTCCATGACCGGATGATCGGTATCGTCGCTGCCATCCTCTTTTAAGAGCTGGATATCCACCGCAAAGTAGGGGCGAAATTCATCGGTGGCGGTGCCCTCGGATTCTTCAGGCGGATCCGATATCGACACAATTCGTCCGTCCCAGGGCAGGTGATAATTGCCGCGAAACTCCGGAAAAATCCGGTAAAATATTTTTTTCAGTTCTTTAACCATCGCAGCCTCATGTTGTTGCCCATAATCTCCAGCTGCTCGACGATCAAACTGTCCTGAATCAGGGTACCAGGTTGCAGGGCTGGAATCACCGGAATTACAAAAGAGCGATCATCCGGCCTTTGGTCGGTGATAATCCTGGGATCGATATCAACCGGATCCCGATCGGCAAAAGGACTGTCGTCCCAACTCCCCCAGAATATGGTGCCGTCGGGCAGCTGGGTCCAGATCCCCCGGGTCACACCCCAGATCTCAAACCGCTCGATCGCTCCCCGGGCAGTATCCATGTTGTAGAAATTGGGGATCCGGCTGTTCATGTAGGCAGCATTTTGGGGATAGACAAACTTCAGACCGGTGAGGTCTGCGATCTGTTTAAGCAGATCCTTGGCTGTCAGATGGCGAAGCGAAAACAGGGCAGGCGTGTCCAGCACACTCGAAAGCGACCGACAGATGATCTGCATCTGTCCGGATCCGGACGCCTGGCCCAGATAAACCTTACCCAAAAACCTTGGATAAAGCTGGTCGGTAGCGTAGCCCTGCCGGTATTCAACCAGCCCGGACAGATCCGGGACCTGGTCCCCGATCCGGATCAGATAACTGGCCCGACCAAATCCTTTAAGCTCCAGGGTGGTGGTGCCCGAAATGATTGGAAAGGGCGTTGCGCCGATAAGCAGTTGGGTTTCGAGTTTCATTTGAAAAACATATCCTTGCTGACATCGTTAAGCTTTGAGAGGATCTCTTCAAACATGCCTGCCTGGCCGGTGGTTGAACTCAGGTCAACCAGGTCATCAGATTCAGAAGTGACAGATCCGGTGCCCGCAAGTTGACTTGTAGCGGCTGTTGAAAGCGTTTTTCTCTCCTCGACAATCTCCGGATCCGAGCGTTCCTGCTTCATGGTCAACGTGATATTGTAAACCTTTTGCTGACCGTCCGGGGCGCTCCTGATATCATCGATAAATTTAACCTGGTTCACACCGAATGTGTTCAGCTCCGGGTGAATGATATCGTACACCACAGGAGAGCTGTCCTTTGTCGCATGGAAAATCTCGGTCAGGGCCTTGAACGCGTCGATATCTCCAAATCTGATGAGCAGGGTGATGGTGATCAACACGGCTTTAAAACCGTCAAAGGATTCGGCGGTACTGTTGGAATCGCCGCTCTGATCCTCGGACTTGATACCGCCAGTCCAGGTCAGTTTGTGATTGAAACCCGGTAGCAGCTTGCTCTCAGATGTGTTGTTCAGCAAAATTTTCATAACTGCAGAATCTCCTTCAGCGACGACAACCCGGGATAAGGTGCGACGATGGACAACCCGGCTGAAAATGAGAGCTCGTGTCCGGCCCCGCCAGTGGCAGATTTCAATTCGGACTTCACCCCTTGACTGCCCAGGGACTTTGCGTACATGGAGTAAACCCCGGCATTTTCCAGCCCACCGGCAAACATGGCAGCTGAATCATCGAGATTACTCCGGAGGCTGGAAGTCTGGCTTTTTTTCTTGGCAATCAGGCCTGCAACATCATCGAAAATATTCTCGGCTCCTTTGGAATACCCCTCGATCATTCCCAGACCGGAGAGTAAAGATTGTTCCAACTGAGCCGCCTGCCTAAAATCCCTGATGCTCCATGAGCTCCAATCCGGTAATCGCGATCCCTGCTTGCGAACAAACCGGACCTGCTCCAACTCCATGGCCTGGTTGATTCGCCGCAGGACAAACCGGAACTCCTTCAGTGAAAAAAGAGCGTTTAAAGATGAAAGGGTCGACGCAAAAATTGAAGGCGACGGGGCCCCAACCAAAACCGAGATGATCTCGACCTCGGTGGCACTGCTGAAAACCGGTCGCTGCTTGTCTCCCATGTCGTCAAACTCCCGGCAAATCACGTCGATACAATTGGGAAAAGAGAGACTACGAAACACGCCTGTACCCTGACCGACTCCCGGGATAAATGGATGGGCAATGATCTTGTAACCGCCGGCCGAAAAGACATCGTTGATCAGATCCTTGACTTGAGAAACCAACAGCTGTGAAGCCGCGGCAGCTGGATCCACATTCTGGCTATAAAACGTCCCTGCCAAAGATGCCGCCGTCTCCGCCAATCCCAAAACAGTATCGGCGGTCCCTGCCAGGTTACCCAAACCGGAAACAGCCGACCCCAATTGCGCCGGCGGAACAAGCCCAAATCGTTTCTGCCAGATTGTCATTATTCTTCAACGTATTTCGGGTATTTTGCTTTCACCGCCAGGCAGTCGACATAATACTGCTGCTCCTGGGCCAGACCTTCGGCCTGCATGTCGGGATCCTCGGAATGTTGTTTCGCCCGGGCATCATTAAGTATCATCGGATCCGGATATTCCATCTGCCTGAACCAGGCATAATTCGGGCTGGGTGTTGTCTGGGCAGCTAGTTTTTCATTTTCTGCTGTAACTTCCGCTTCGATCCTGGCCTCTTCGGCTGCTTCCTGCTGTTCTTCTTGTTGGGTTTTATCAACGAATTCCCATTCTTCACTGGTCTTTGCCAATTCCAAGGCCCAGGATTGAGCCTCAAATGGGAAGTTTTCGCCATCGCAGTGACGTTGCCATTGGTCTGCAGCTTTTTGGATCTCGGCTTCGATTGCGGCTTGGCTGTCAAAGTCTGGATATGTGTCTTTGTATATTTTCATGGTAGTGTATAGATAAAGCTTTGAATTGATTTTGCGCGGGTTTCCTTTGCCACCCTTGGGGCTCCATAGGGTGCTTCTGAAACTCTCGCAAAAGAGTCTGTTCTGAGATAATACCCCCCTGGCGAAGCTTCTCTAAAATTATTGCTACCTCCGCCAAACGTATGGGTTCCATCGGACGTAAGACTTGTATCCCCGGCGAGTGCATTTGCTGAAAATCTTAGGGCATAAGGCTGAAAGGCATCCTCTTGTAAACTAATTCCCGAATTACCCCCCATATCAACAGTCAAATCTCCGACTGCATTGACATTGACAGCCAGACCGGTTTCTGAATCAAACAGAAAGATACTGCCGGCACTGATAGCACCGACAATCGTTGTTTTCTTGGTTCCACTGCCTGGCCCAGGGATTCCAAGTCCGGCATCATAGACACGAGCTCCGAATCTGAACTTTTTCCGGTCAGCTGCAGAGAGCCCGGAGATCTCGTTGGTACCAGCCGATGCATAGTTGCCATTTGTGACAGTTTCAGATCCGGACGGGCTGGTTCTGTCATGCATATTAGGATCATTGTCTGCTGTAGCTCCGGGACCTTTTGCAATTCGGGTAAACCTTCCAGCAGGATCATCCAGATAGACTTTTTCATACAGTGCCCCAAAAGGGTTATGTATCGGTGAAATCTCCAGCAATTCATTCCCTTTATAAAACCGCCAAAGATCAAGAAATCGGCACATATCCTCATTGACACCGACTCTCTCAATCGCTTCATAACTGTACCCGTTATTCAACAGAAAATAGGGATTCTTAAGAAGCGTTGGAGATTCGTATGTCTGAGGAATACCACCCCTGAATATCTGCAGCCCGTTGACCCAGACCCGGTTTCCATACCCCTGGTTTTTGACAAACCGTTGATCCTCTTCATCTACCAAAGATGAGAGTTCATCAAAGGTTTTATCCACCCAGAAATCACAGAGGCAATCGTTACCGGTCATAAAAATCGGAAATGGAACACCGCCGCCCTGGTCACCCAGGGGAATAGTCGCTTCGGTTTTCCTGGAGACGGTTATCTTCAAGCGGTCTTTATCAAACAAGATCTTGTCGGTTGGACTGTCCATGCCCACAATCAGGATATCATCTCCATCGTTGACAGGGACTACAGCACTGGATTTTGATTTCAGATTCTGTGCAGCATGATCCCACCGGGCTGTGGCTCCTCCAACCCTGGTCTGGGAAAGCGAACCCAGGGCATGATCGTATTTCGGTGTCAGGACTTCAATTTTACCCTGAGTACCAAGATCGGTATCCAGGTTATTGATCTGCCGGAAATCGGCCAACATTGAGACAATAATCTGCTCGCTGATGGTGCGCTCGATTTCGCCGATCTTTTCAACGTAGTGTTGTTTTCCGTTGTCGTCGACGTTGTCGGCCAGGACCTGGTCGGTGACATGGATTTCAATATAAGGGGCGATGGTGTTGAAATCGCCCTGGACGTGGACATCGATGTAAACATTGTCGGTTCTGGTGTCTGCCCCGGGAGGAGCGATCGCATCCACGGCAGTGCCGATGTTGTTATAATCAGCCAAGTGCCCCTGGTAAGTTGAAACCAATTCTTCCAGGCGGATCCCCTCCTGGAAGGCTTCGCCTGCTTCGATTTGGAAATCGTTAAACCTGCAGGTCTTGATGGCGTCAATGTTATAGATGACTCCGTTGTCCAGTCCCTCCAGGCCGAACTTGCAGACATCGGAATAATCACAGCCGCCAACAACGTCCGGAGCATCCAGTTTCAGTTCAAACTTGGTCCACTCCACCTGATTGACCAGGTTCCATTGATCACGGTTCGCCAGACTGTCTTCAATGTAGAAAACCACATTTGTGGCCGAATCACCGATCAGATCGATGATCAATCCGTTTTTTCCGCTCCAGTCCCTCGGAGCCGTTGAGACATCTTTTGTCAGGACCGCATCTTCAATTTGTCCGGAGATTTTCAGGGAGTTGGCTCCTTCAGTTTTAACCGCAGCATCGAGTTCCACTAGGCCGCTGCCACCCGAAAGTGTCCAGCCTGCTACTGACTCACAATCGTCTTCAACATGGGGGGGGATAGCCGTGACCTTGAAGGCATCGTTCAAAAAAGCTGCTCTGCCGTACAACGCTCGGTTGGTTTTTTTTTGCTCGGTTTCACCGGTTTCAAATCGCTCGGTGAAATCCAGCTGCCAGGTTTCCGCCGGCACTACGATTCCGGTCAGTGCCTGGGCTCCTGAATATGGAAATATCAGGTTGCGAGTAAAGTTGTTCCCGGTCTGTTCGCCCGTGGTCTGTTTTTTATATTGTGGCGTGGTGTGGGTGATCGCAAACAGGACACCCTCTGCCGTATACCAGCCGATCCAGGTGAAGGTGAAATCTCCCACGCTGGAGTCCAGCAGGGTGGAGTAGACCACCGAATTGGGATTGATGAAACCGGCTGCGGTTAAAGCTGCCGTATGCACCAGGTACTGGGCATCGGGTTCGACGTCGGCCTGATCGGGTGTGGTCGGATTCTCTCCGCCCACATCGATGTTGAAAAACTTCAGAGTTGCGATAACCAGATTCTCTTCTGCAGCCTGTTTCTGGGCAATGGCGGTTTCGCCTGCTGATGTGATGATTGATGGCATTTTAGACGCTCGCTATTTCGGTTTGTTGGTCATGCGCGATCAGTCCGATCGGCAGGTTCAGATTCACTGTCTCTTCAGCTGAAAAGATCTGGTTCGGTATGGCACTTTCGGTCTCCTGATTGTGGTCCACCGGAGCTGTGGGCAGAATGATCCAAGCGGATTCATTGACTGTCTGGGAATAACGCCTGCAGGTCATCCCGTATTCCTGAAAGATCTTCAACAGCAGATCCTGGTCCTCGGTGATTCCCCCCTGGGGCAATTCGATCGTGACCACATCCGGATCCACTTGGGGGAGTCTTTCCAGGATCAGAAACTCAGGCACCCCAAAGCGGTTCAGTATGTCCTCCAACCCGTTGATCAAGCCCGCACTCTGCAGGTTCTCAATGGCGTTTTTAACCCGGCTGCGGTACAGGTCGATATCTTCGCTGGGAAATCTTCCAACCCTTCTGCCCCATCCATGAACCGTCAAAGCCAGGGGATGACAGTTTTCAATATCCCGCTGTTTGAGGGGCAGCTGCAGCCAGGTCTCAACCTTGGACCAGAAAGCCAGACAGGCCTTCGCCAGCTTGACGATCTCCAGCCCGTTGAGCCAGGTTTTCAGTTCGGACGTTATATCGATCATAAGACAGTCACCACAGGATCCCCGTTAATCCGGGCGATATTCATATCCATGACAATATCTGCGGTCGGGGAGTTCCACTTCAGGGAATAAGCGTGTCCCACCTCCCGGTGAATATCCCGTCCGAGATTGGAGATGGAAAACACCGAAAAGGGCTTTGTCCGGGTGACATCCGGATAAGCAGCGCTGCCCCTGAAAGCTGCCAGGATCACGTTTTTGACATCGGTTTCAAGTTGGGTCTTCTCTTCTGCGGTCAGGTTGGCCACTGGTGTCACCTCGACGTCAACGGACTTGTTCAGCCCGGGCATGGCAAAACAGAGCAGGTCGTCATTGTGGCCATGGTTGCCATCATCATTAATATGAGTGTTGATGCCGTCGATAAACACCTGGGCGGGCTCTCCCACATCCAACAGAATATAGGCGTTCGCAGTATAAGGACCCCTGGGGGCTGTGTGATCGAAATAGATGTCGTCCGGATCCACACCGCTGAATTTTGAGATAATTGACCTGTAAGCGGCATCTGTATGCATGGATGATTGCTCTAATATGACATTGCGGGTGCGGTCTCTGAGACTATCATCACTTTCAATATCCGCCCCGGGCTGGGTGAGCCAATCGGATTCATTTTGCACCTGGGTGATGCCTGGGACCGCTGACGATAAAACCGCATAATACCCCGCCTGCAGGTTGTAAGCTTCGCCAACGGCCGCAGCAATCACCGGAACCCTGACCGAGAGCTCCCCATCCAGGATTGTGCCCTCAGCGGTTGTGCTGACCTGGTAGACAACCCCGTCGATCTCAACCGACGAGACAACGGTTCCGACGGCAACAGGCAGATCCCCGACCGACTGCTCCCGGGTAAATGTGATCAATCCCTCTGCCTCCGATGCCGGTTTGCGGGTCAGGCCCCTGGACCAGGCAATGATCTCCAGCAGCGTGCCTGTGGCCCATTTCAAAAAGAGATTGGGCATCACCGAATTGATCATAAAGATGATCAGCCACAAGGCGGGTTTGGTGACAATCGCCGCCAGCAATATGAAAAAAGGGGAATATTCAGACGTATTGGCGATGCTGGAGCCCTGGGCCTTCAACTCGTCATGAAAATGCTGGGTCAACGCCTCTGCGGTGGTGGGAACCCCTTCATCGGCGACAATCTGATCGATGATCTCTTTGGCTTCTTGGTTGCTCATATCACATATTTACGGCTATAAATTCATCGTCGTTGGTTATGGCTGTAATCTGGGAATTGCCTTCTCCCAGGTCCAAAATATTGACACTGTCCGGGCGGATCCGCTCTTCGTGCTTGGCTACTATTTTAATCTGCTGCAGGGTGGTTTGATTTTCCTGGCCCCTCGCTGCGACCAGTTTCGGAACCAGTCCGGATTCTTTGATCCGGTGTTTCAGATCCTGGGCAATGGCTGCTTGATTGGAGATAGTCAGCGGTTCACCGTCACTACCAAAGACCAGATCCCCGTCTTCAATTAAAAGGTCGAGTACTTCATCCATTAGCCGATCCCCTGCATGAAGAACAATGATCGCAACGTCGAGGGACTTTTGATCTCTTTTTCAGTATGAATATGCACATCGCGCATATTTTTGCTGTTATCGGTGGACGTCGACTGGTTGAACTTTTTAATCATGGATGATGCGCCGGCGACCACCGCCCCTTTGGATTTTTCCTGATGCGCGTTGGCCAGGCTTGGCCTTTGCTCACGTTCATCTTCCGGTAGTGGTTGGATAGTGCTTTGTACTTTTTGCGGTACCCCCGCTATGCCCAGAGTCGTAAATCGTTTGAACCATGACGGCTGATCCATAACCACTTCCGGCACCGGCAGTTTTGCAGTCGCTGCAGCTTTTGTGATGTTCTGATCAGGCAGGACCGTCTGCGGCTGGTTTTGGACCTCGGTGGTTTTACCCAGATTGATATCCAGTCCGATGGCTGCACCAATTTTGTTAAAGAATCCCAAAACCGGCTGAAACTGCTTTAAGATACTGTCAATGGCAGAGCTGAAACCGGTGCTCAGCCATTCCCAAAAATCCGAGAACCAGGTCTTGATAGATTCCCAATTACTGATAATCAAAAGCGGGATGGCGATAAACGGCATAAATACCGCGGCCAGAATTTTGAACCAACCAGGCATCTGGTTGAACCAGTCGGCCACCCCGATGATGGCATCTCGAAGCTGCCGCCAGTAAACCACCGCCAGAACGACAACGGCGACCAGGGCCACAATGGCAATGACAATCCAGGTGATAGGATTTGCCCAGATCGCAGCATTGACCATCCAGATAACACCTTGCCAGGCCAGCATGGCCAGTTTGATCGCAATGATAACAGTACCCATCAGCAGCAGGGAAGCGACAAAAGCGAGTACCCCGCCGACCTTCAGCATAAACAGGGCGATTCTCAAGCCAATGATCGTGATCCGCCAGAGAATCATAATCCCCCTGACGCCTGCGATCGCAAAATGGGCAATGCCTAAAATCAGGGAAAAAGATGAAACCGCCAGAATCAGACCGAATACACCCAGCACCGTGATGCCGATTGTCTTGGTCAGGTAGGGGAATTTATCCGCCCAACCCTGAACCTGTTCGGTGCCGTTGGAAATCATATCGGTCAGAGGATTCAGAACCGGCAGCACCTGGCTCATGATCACATAGGACATGTTTTCTAAACCGGTTTTGACTTTGTTGAGCATGCCCAAAAATCCCTTGTTGACCCCCTTTTTCAGTTCGTCCATCGTTCCACCAAAAGCAGCAGGCCCGTTCATGCCCTTCATGATATCCAGCATTCCCGAAAGACCGACGTCTTCTGACGGAGTTCCGAAGATATTTTTAAAGAGGTTGAATTTCTTGGTATCGTTTTCAATCCCTGCTATCGCCGGACCTATTTTTGACAAAGCCTGAACCGTGGTGATCTGACCCATCTGCAACTGGTCGCCGATATGTCCCAGCCCCAGATCCCCCAGGGCACCTTTGGAGTCTTTGTCCAGTTCCCTGAGTTTCAGTCCAGCTTCCTTGATCGCATCGAGTCCCTTATCAACCGACCATCCCCCTGCAAGTGCCGCTTTGGTGGTGGCGGTCATCTGCTGGATGTTAAAGCCCAGGGCTTTCATTTGGGGGGAGTATTCATGGATAGTATCTAAGAGTTCCGATTTCAGATCGCCGCCCTGGGAAGCCAGGTATCCGACCATATCCCCTGCAGCTGATGCCGAGACTTTAAAGTCCCGCATGACCTGGACCTGGGCTCTCAGGAGATCCTGATGATCCATATCGCTGAAGCGTTTGTTCAACACCAGGGTGTTACCGGCCATCAACTCCAGCTCTTTGCCTGCCAGACCTGACATGCGCCTGGTCTGGGAGAGTAGATCCAGGCTTTCGTTGAGCCCTCCGGCAAAATTCTTGTTCATGCGCAGGGCGGACTGCTCCATCTGTTCTACAACCCGGATATTTTCCTGGCCCCCGGTTTTCATCATATTGAGCCGATCCTGAAACTGTGCTGCCGGCAGAACGGTTTTCATGAACCCCATAACAGCAGCCGCACCACCTATAAAGGCGTCCCGCATCCGATCAACCCCTGCAGTGGTATGATGGGTAAACCGGTTCACATAGGCCTGCACTTTCTTGATAGGTCGCGTAAACTTATCGATCAGTTTCAGTGTAAATGATAGCTGTTTTCCGGCCATGATGAATTAATTTCAATATGATTCTAATTAAACGATTAGTGATTAACCCTCGCCGAAGGCTTTGGCCACTCCGTTTTGGACAGCTGTAGACATCCGTTTCCAGCGCTGTTCTTCTCTGAAGAACGCCCTGCCCAAAATTTGAGGTGTCGGCTCTCTGCCCGGGAAGAACTCATCCGCCAGATCCAATAAATACAACAGGTCCGATCCTTCGATCTGTGCCGCAACCTCTAACGCTTTTTTACGGTCACCTCCAGATCAGGAGCGACATTATCGGCCAGTACGCCTGCGATCTGCAACGCAACCCCGGGGTTTTTCTTCTTCAATTCCCGAAACGCCACCAGGTCATCATTATGAATAGCGGAAACACAGTAGTTATTACCCGCCTTAGTCAACTTTCCGCTGCCCATCGTATTGATGAACGTGTCGTATCCCCGAAAGGCTGCATCTGGATCAAACCTGAATTCCTGATCATTCAGTTCGATGGTGATAAAGTCCGCCGGTTTTGCAATGTCGTCTTTTGGCATGATTGTCCTCTGGTTCTGTTTAATGTTGAAAAAGTAAAATCAGTTGATAAAAGAATCGGCAGATCAGGAGTCTTCTATAGCCTTGAACAGCTTCGCAACCTTCTTGTCCCCGGTTCTTTTGGCGTGTATCAACAACTGCCTGTTATCGACATAGGGATTGGAATCCAGCGATTTGAGCACATCCTTGACTCCCTTGCGCGCAATCCGGATCAGAACCAAAGCCAGGCCACCACCGCTGATTCCGGTGAATATCAAGATCTGCTCCAGCAGGGTGAAGCCCGCATCGGCCACCACGCTATAATCAACCGTGCCTTCCGCTGCCGACAGCCTGCCAGCTAAAAAGATAAAAAGGGCAAACACGGTGAAAAACATCAATTTAATAAAGAGATTCAACATTTTCATGGCTAACTCCCTAGGGAATAAATTTACTTAAGAAACCAAAAACGCCTCCCAGGATAGAGGCGAAGCCGAGTGTTTTGAGTTTGAACTTCGTCACATCCTTTTCCAAATCCCGGTGGTTATCCTGCTGCTCTTTGTCTTTGGTTGAAATATCCTTGCGCAGATCGGTGATCTCAGTACGCATGACACCCTGCTCGGTTTTGATCTCCTGGACCGTCCCTTTGATCTCCCCGATCAATAAAAGCAGTTGTCCGTCGCACTTGTCGCACATGTTCAGTCCTCGACCAGTTCGAAATGAATCAGGTCGTTAAAGGTTTGATCGTTCAGATCGTTGTCACCATCCCAGTCACCGCCCCAACGGATCTTAATCTCTAAGCATTTGGCAATGCCTTTGACGACACCCCCGAAAAAATAAAAGAATTTCCGATCCTCCCAATCCGGGATAGGCCAAGGTGCCACATCGATACCTTCAGAGGGCTTTTTGTTGTGCCTGCCCTTTGGGTACTTCACCTTGGATTTGCCCAGGGCGAACAGTTTGTTCTGCCGGGTTTTACCCCGGTATCCATCCAGAATAGTGCAATCGTATATCGGGACCACTGCCCTGAATAGCCGCTGCAGGTCCGGATGACAGGTTGCAAGCCGCCGCCGTGACCTTTTCCCGAATGATGCCATCTTAGGCCCCTTCAACAGGTAGATAAGGCACACCGTTGATTTTGACAAAATCCTTGCCGGTGACTTTGTAAGGGATCTTGCGCAAGAGTTTCTCGCTGCCGGCCGGTTTGTGGTTAACCACGTCCGCCAGATACAACTTACAGCCGAAGGCTTCCACCTTCTCTTCGAAACCTTCCACATCGGCAAACCACAAAAAGTCCTGTAAAGGCATCTGGCTGAACGAGCCTGCATTTTTGGCTGCGGTATTGATCAGATCAAAGTTCTCCAAGTCCACGCTGATATCCCCACTGGCTTTGACATCTCCATCGAGATATCCATTAGGCCTGCCGGCGTCCATCGCTTCACTGCCGCCGTCCTCAATCGACAGGGAGACCTCTTCCGCTTCAACTTCGATGCCGGAGGGCTCCATGGTGAAGCTCATATTTTTTCCGGATATTCTTTTTCCCATGTTGCTCCTTCAAATTGTGGCAGCTTTACTGCCTTTAAATATCAAACGGGATCCCGGACCTGAGTCCGGAATGACATTAACGATTATTCAGATGACAGATCCAGCACGATCCCTACCGAGATCTCCTTGGGGCAGTTGTAAGGCTTGACCTTCATGCCGATAGTGACCTCGGTTTTGCTGGTCCAGGTGATATCGATCGCATTATCCCCAGGCTCCATAATTTCGGCTGGAAACTCGACACCGCCAATCTTGCCGCTCTTGGCCATGGCCCGCAGAGGTCCGGCAAAATAGGATTTGTGGCTGGCGATGGATTTCTTGGTGCTGTTCAGTTTGCGATCGGCGATACGATTAATCGCTTTGATCCGCACCTGACGTGCCGCTTTGTCCACTACACGCAGATACTCAATCACTGAATAATCACCTCCGGCTGCCGACAGGGTGTTGCCGTCTGTGAAGTAATAGCCGTCAAAATCCTCATACCACTGGACACAGGTAAAGCGTTGACTTTCCAGGGCGGTCACCTGGGTCATGTCGTAAGCCACGCCCGCTGAATCCACCGGTTTGGCATCAAGTCCCTGTACCGGTCCGGTGATCACGCGCATGGGAGTATCGGCGATACTGGCCTTGATGGTGGCCAGTCTTCCAGCCAGTGCTCCAAGGTCCGTTCCAAAGACATTGGACACCACCATCACCCTTTCAGCTGCAACCGTATCGGTAATAGCTGCCATGGCTGCCTGATATTGCGCCCAGGTTTGGGTGGCCGGATCGATCCCGGCTGCACAACCGATGATAAAAACCCGCCGGGCCAGGCATCACCGGATCCGTGATCACAATATACTCCACATTCTTGGTGGCCATGGCCAGGTCGATGGCTGCTGCAAAATTAACCTTGTCATCGATGCCGACGGCATAGGCCTGCCAATCACCGCCCCCATTGAGCTGGGCGGCTTCCAGTTGTTTGACCAGGGTGCCCGATGCTTTCGCTCCCAGTAGATTGACCAGATCCGTCTTGGGACCAATGGCGTTGACAGCATTTCGGCCTGTGGCTGAAACACCGACATACAGTGCAGTTCTTTCAATTTCTGCAGTTGGCCCCTGGGCCAGGTTTTCATTTGTGACATTCACTTTTCCGATCGTCATGACTTCTCCTTTGTTAACGTTTGCTTAAATAGTGCTGCAGCCGTTCTTCTGCATATTTCATAAGTACGGGCAGATCCTGGCTTGTCACTCCCAACAAATGTCGACTGGGCAGGTAATAATACGGATTCTTGTTGCCGCCAACCCGGGTGATTTGCATGTCCCATTTAGCGATTGTCCGGCCTGCCTCTGCAGCAGTGTATGCTTCTTGAAACAATTTCATCACAGCTCTGCGCTGATTTCGGCCACTCTTCTCGTTTTCCTGAGCAGCACTAACCTGTTTCATAGAAACTTTTGGTTCCGGATCTATACCTTCGTTGTCCGCCTGCAGCACAAAACTAAAAAGAATTCCGGCCTGCTCATAGGTGCAGGGATCATCGCCCTTGACCCGTTTCTGCCTGCCTCTACCGATACTGGAGCTGCGGGCGACGAATGACTTTTTCATCTTCACACCGTGATGGTGCTCATAGGCCATTCTCCCTCTAAACCCCTTATAACCGATAACTGCTTCATCGCCCTGAATTTTGATAAACATGTTCTTGCGCTGTTTCAGTTTCAGGAACATCTTCTTTTTTGCTTCACGCTTGCGACCTACATATTTTTTCCCGGCGAGGTCGACTTGTTTAGTGACTCTTTTGCGATTTAAGGAGTCCGCTTTTCTGCCGATGGCTGTCATCAGCCAGCGTTGCTTTTTTGGATCCAGGTTGATGAAATCTTCCAGAAAGGAGTTCAGCTCATTTAAGACCAGCTTGTCTTCAATCACGGCTTAACTCACATCTATTGGTGGCAGAGTCTCATCATTGTCAGCTGTACTGACTTCTTCGTCTCCAAGCTCGTATTCCAGCCCCTTGTATCCAATCCTCGAAGCCTTGCTCCCTTCAGGAGACAATGACAAATGAACCTTTTCGTAAAACCAAAGATCGATGAACATATTGCTGGTGTCGTCGTCATAGGGAATCCCATTCCAACTGATCTTCGAATTTTCCAGCTCGTCCCGGTCCGGATCGTTCTCCTGAAGCCAGGTGATAATAAGACCGATCAGCAACCGGATATCGCCGGCGCACTCCTCGAAAACAAAATTGGCATTATAAGTATTCTCGTACAGATAGAGGCCATCATCCGCACTAGTGTCGCCCAGATACTCCGGAGTCCCGCTTTCGGCCCATGAGTCGATGTTTTCCGGGTTGCATTTTATACCGGCCTTTTTCAGAACTGCCGGATCCTTTAAATAGTCAGTCAGGGCTATGAGTTTTTCCATTAGACCACCGAGCTGAAGATTCCAGAATTAGATCGGGTCTTGTTTGTGCCCAGGATCCGCAGAACACTCTCCCGGGATTCGTTGTAATATTCCTGTCGATTCTTATCAATGGACTCCATGAAATCGGTAGCTTCCTTACGTTTGAAAAGAGAGACCAGCTCCGGATGAAGTTCCCCCATCGCAAAATTGAAGATTGCGCCCTTGTAGTAAAACAGGAGCTCTTTTTCCTCTTCGTCCGTGCCCTCATCAATGATGGCCTGGGTGACAGCATCCAGGGTGGCATTGCCCGCTTCAACCTGTTCGGTTTTGAAAGCCGCCAGGGACCCGTTGACACGGAAAATAGCACTGACCAGCTTTCGTTTGACCAACTCCGGAGCCAGATCGGCTTTCACCCTTTTGAGCTCCTGGAAGTCGCTGATCAGAATATCCGGAAAGAATCCATCATTTTTGATGGTGTACTCTACCGGATTTGAGTGCGTGCCTCCTAACATGGAAAACCTTTATTCAGATCCAAGCCAGCGGGCGGGCGGTTTACGAGTTTGCAAGGCGATGAATCGCCGACAAGCTCGAAAGCGCCGCGCCTGGCTGGCCGGGGAGTCATGCATTGATAAATTTTCTTTGTGATGAATCCCACGTCTTCTTGTACTTGCCGGCCAGGATGTTCTGCAGGATGGTGAAGTTCCCCTTGATCTCCGCTCCGTGCCCGAGGGCATCCCGCCCGATTTTCGCTGCTTCCTTGAGCTTCCCCTGGTCGATCAGGCTGTAAAACATGAAATACCAGTACCCTTCCCGGATCTTCTTGGGCAGCTTCCAGTCCTTGACCGATTTGAAAACCCGGCTAAAATAGGGCTCATATGAAAGACCCTGGTCCCGTTGTACAGCAGCCCAATCCATAATCCAGTAAAGTTTGAGGATTTGATAATCCTTTTTGGAAATGATTTTCTGCTTTTGAGCGATGTCGATCGCTCTGTCGACGATGTCCAGAAAGCCCTCGATATCACCGGTATCAAAAAGCCAGATCGCGTATCCATTGACGGCTAGGCTGTAATCTGTACAGGCAGCAGAAAGCACCCAATCGACATGCTCTTTGTACTTTTTGATCAGTGCCGCCTTGATCGGCAGCTTGTCCTCAATGGCCAGCCCCTTATAGGTGGCCATGTCCGCCTTGACCATTTCATTATAGGCTTTGATGTCCTTGGCCGAAGCAATTACTCCCTTGCTCGGTTGTTTCTTCGGTGCGGATTTCTTTTCTTTTTTTGGTGTCGTTTTCTTGGCTCCGCCACCTTGTTCCTGCTGCTCATAAAACTTTTTCTGCAGCTTTTTCTGATCGCTCAAAAGTCCCATATTCTCCCCTGGGTTATTCGTTAATTTGATTGAGAGGGGTGAAAAAAATCATCACCCCTTCAAGCCTTTAACCTTCAGTCTTCAGCCTAAGCAGACTGAGTCCGATGCTTGCGCAGGAACTTGATGTTGTTAAAAACCATCATTTTTTCGATATCCTCAACCACATTGGTGGCTTCGCAGTAGTTCCAGTCGACGTAGCCAACGAGCTCTTCTTTCTGCTCGGACTTTTTCCGGCGGGAGCCTTCCAATTCGTAATAGGAAAGGTTATCGAAAGAGGTCACCCAGAGACTGCTGGGATTCATACCGAGAATCCGGTACCCGGGCAGACCGCCATAGGTTTTCAAAGTCGACAGAATAAACTTCTGCTCAGACGGTGTGGCCGGATCCTGGGAGGCAAACAGCTTCTGCTCTTCAGCCGCCATCACATCCCGCGCCATCATCGTGGCCAGCCCTTTGATCTTGAGCTCGGGAATGCTCTCCACCCCAACTGATGCCAGGTGGTCCAGGTTGGCGAAATCGGAATACTGGGTAATGGCCGAGTCGGCATCGAACGTTTCCTCCGTATATGCCGAGGTGATCCATACTTCGTGCGCTGTTGAATCGGCCAGCAGGGTATGTTCCCCGTTATAGTTCGTGGTGCCGGCGATGACGATCTTGGCCCCGATAGCAAAGCCGTGATTGGCCAGGGGGATGCTCACTTTTCCGCCGCCTTCATCTGCAGCATCAATTCCATTAATCGGAACCACCCGCGAATCATCACCGATAATGATACAACCGGATCCGGGAATCCATTCGTCAAAAACGTTGTCCGGATTTCCGCCATTTTCCGCGGTCTGGGCCATGATTGCCGCAAAACCCAGGTCTACATTAACCAGCTTCAGCTCTTCGGTGGCCTGCGCTCCAGGATCAGCATCACGGGCAACACCTCGCAACGCAATTGCCGCATTTTCATCAGCCATCTGCTGCAGGTAATACCCGCGGTAGAACTTCAACAGGTCTTTTTTGTGATGCCACTGATCGATTCGGGCATAGGATATGATCGTATCGAACATCCGGATGGCAGTTTGATAGGAGGTTGCCCGGTTGGATGCCAGGTCTTTGGGTGCCCGGGTGCCTCGGTAGGTTCCGGTTTTGTCGCTTCCCAAAAAGACCTTCTGGCCCGCATTGGCCTTAACAGTGACATGATTGATCCGCTGCAGGAAGTTATTGAACTCCTGGAGTTCCTTGACAATTTTCTGCTGCTTTTCCGGAGTGATGGAAAAAGAGGCTCTGGGATCTAAAAATCCGTTGGATATGGCCATGGCCTTCATCTCTTTCTCAAAGGCGACCTGGGCTTTTCTTGACAGTTGCATATTGTACTCCGCTTGTGAGTTTGTTTAGTGGTGAAAAACAGATGGCTCCCTACCAGCCCCGCTCGACTCCATCAGAGAAGCCGTTGGCCTTGGGCGTGTCCTCTTCGTCCGGCTGCTCTCCCAGCTCCTCGTTCTCAGCCTCCAGGGTTTCGTTCTTCTCCTTCAGCTCCTTGTTTTCGGCTTCGAGGGTCTCGTTCTTCTCCAGGACCTTGCCCATCATGCCGATCATTTTTTCGTTCTGGACTTTGATGCCGGAGATCTCTTCTGCGATCTTTCCGCCATCGGCCTTTGGATCAACGTTCGTTTGAGTTTCTGAGGTTTCTTCATTTCCTGTGCTCGCAGCGGGTTCTGTTTTTTTGCCTGCAGCTGCCTGGTCCGTTTCTTTCGTCATGGCTTCACCTTTTAAAGTATTAATGAATAGTGTTCCTTCCAACAATTCGGCCATGGTCCCGGTATCGTCCACCATGTCCGCTTTCACAGCCTTCTCCCCTGTCATGATAAATCCCTGCCCGAAATCGCTCTCAACGGCCGCGGCGGTGACGTTTCGGTATAGCGCCACGCTGTCAATGAACTCGGCTGCAAGTTCATCGGCCAGTCCCTGGTAGGCTTTTTCCCCTTTAGGATCGGCCGGGCTGATATTCTTCAGCGGGGACTGCTTGGATGTAATCACGTACTGTTTGTATCCCCTGTTCTCCATGGCCTCGGAGTTGTCCTCGAACCGGAAAACCACACCGATCGAGCCCAAAAGTGCAGTTGGATCGGCGACGCAGATCCCGCAGGCCGCAAAGATCCAAAACCCGGCACTGGCACACATCCCCTGGGCGTAACCGATGATCTTCTTTTTCGACCTGGCTTCATAAACCATCCGCGCAAACTCAGCAATTCCTGTGATGACTCCACCCGGGGTGTTGAAATGCAGAATGATCTGCTTGCATGTTTTATCAGCCAGGGCTTCCTGGAAATCGCAAGTCAGGATCTTGAGGTTGGTGCCGAAGTACAGGAGGTTATAAAAGATGGGACCGTTGACGTGGATAATGGTTGTGCTGCCGATCTTCTGAGCATAACTGTGCCATTCGCGATCGGTATCTGCCACCAGGGCCTTGGGTTCGACATCCCCTCCCTTACTGGCCACCACTTTGGCAATGGAATCCAGGGCAGCGGGATAGATTGCCCATGTCTGCGGGTCGACTGTTTTAACCAGGTTCTCTTGCATGGCTCCTCTTGTTGAAAATTTAACTCCATTTTACCGAGCAAAAAGAGGGCTGCAAGTTTTTTAGGTGTGGAATAAAGCTATTCCACACCTAAAGTTTTTCAAGTTTGTTCGGGATTGAATTATGATGAGCACAAACATTGGAAAGGAGAGCTGTGGCCCATACAAAAGAGCAAATCAAACAGGTTGGAGAGCTGACCAAGAAAGGGCTTACTTCGGCGGCCATTGAACGGCAGACAGGCGTGGCCCCCAAAACCCAGCGCACCTGGCGCAGGAAATATGGCTGGGTGGCTGATTCTGATATCGTTAAGCAGCTGGAGTACCGGATCCAGGAACTCACGTTTTTGGAGAAACCCTCTAAAGAGCAGGTCAATCTTCTCGGCACTCTCATTGACAAGCTGGGAAACCTGAATGCCCAAAAAGAGAGAGCCGAGGAAAGGCTGGTCAAGCCCAAAGCTGAAGGCGGAGCGTTACGGAAGAAGAAAAACAACTTCTATGGAATTGATCTCGAGCAGGTTGGGCTGCCTCCCTTTTTCGAATACCAACAGGAGTTTCTCGACGATCTGGCCCGGGATCGTTTTTACCTGAAAAGTCGGCAGATCGGATTCTCCTGGGTGGTGGCCTGGGAAGCCCTGGTTGATGCCATGAAGTCCGGGAAGAACAAGATCTTTATCTCGGCATCCAAGAACCAGGTGGGGCAGATCCGGACCTACGTTAAAGAGTTCTCGATCAAGTACTTCAAGGTCCAGCTCACCGGTACCGACAAAATCACCATCATTAATCCCGAAGGGGACCTGGTCGAGTTTCATTTCCTGTCGACCAACAGCACCACCACCCAATCCTATCACGGCGACTTATATATTGATGAGTTCTGCTGGATTCCAAACCTGCGGGATCTGCTCGATACCGCCCTGGCCCAGGCAAGTCACAAGCACTACCGGATCACCTATTTCTCAACACCGTCGGTTAAGTCTCATTACTCCTATAATATCTGGGAGGGGTTGAACGAGTACGGGAAAAAGATGGATGATGAGATCTCCCGCAAGGTCATCACCATTTACGACGCGGAGAGAATGGGCTGCAACCTGTTTGATATGGACCGGCTTAAAAAGCGGTTTACACCTCGTCAGTTTGCCTTCCTGTTTCTGTGTGAATGGATCGACGATGAGGGCTCGATTTTCAAGATGGCCGATCTGGAGGCGTGCTACTACCAGACAAAAGTCCTCAACGAAGAGGGAAAGAAAGTTCTGGAGGATGCTCAGCTGCCAGGTTATCGAAAAGCAGACGGCAACCCTGTCTATATCGGGTACGATCCCAACGGTGGAGGAAAGAACGGCGACTCGGCCTCGATAGCTGCAGGCGAACACCGACCGGAGAAACTCAGGATCGTGGGCAGTCATACCTTTAACAATAAGTCCATCAACTGGCAGGCCGCCACCATTAAAAAATGGGTCAAGCGATACAAGGCCGGATTCCTGGGGATTGATGTCACCGGGATTGGGGAGGCCGTCTACAACCTGATCAAGGATCTGCCCCGGGAGGTGGATTGGCCGTTGACCATCAAGCGGTTCACTTACGATCGCGAAAACAAGATCAACCTGATCCTGCACATGGAACGGATCGTGGCCGGCAAAAAACTGGAGTTTGACTCGACCGAAAAGATGATCCTGCAGTCGTTTCTGGCGATTAAAGCCACAACGACCGGAGCCGGCAGATCAACCATCATAGCGGACCGCAAGAAGGGGATCGGGCATGCGGACCTTTTCTTTGCGATCGCTCACCTGTCATACAACTTTCCCATCGAAAACTCGCAGTTAAGATCTGCGGTTCCGGTGGGGGTCTCCAGCGGATCCCCGTCCGGACGTCGAACGTCAAAACTTAATTCTTCAGGAATGAAGAAAACCCCAACATCAACAACTATAGGAGTCTCCCGTGGCAGCAAAAAAGCATCGTGAAGCAACCCCCATCGGCATGGTCAGCAAGTACCTGGACACCAAAGAACCCTGGATCGAAGTCCAACAGGGAAACCTGGACAATAATGAGTGGCATAACCCACCGGTGGATCCTGATTTTTTGGCGAAGCTGCTGCGGATGTCTGCCCTGCATGAATCGGCCATCGATTTCAAAGCCCGCCTGGTGACCATGGGGTATTATCCCCACATCACAAACAAGCTCTATGTTGAACCATTGAAAGAGGGAGCAACCAAAGCCACTGTCCGCAAATACTACGAGACCCTGTATGAGTTTTACAAATTCTTTCCACTGAATGATTTCTATGCCTATCTGCACGATTCGTTCACTTTTGGAAACGCTTATCTGGAGAAGATCCAGAATAAACGAAAAACCAAAGTGGCTGGGCTCAGAAGAAGAAACGCACGTTTGATGAGGATCCTGACCAAGGATAAGGGGTTTGCTATTGTGATCGATGAGAATATCGCAAAAAAATACACCCTGGAGCAGATCATTCACAAGATCATGCCCTGCTCAGAATCCGATTATTACGGCCTGCCCAAGTACACCGGAGCGATCAACGACATCATTCTGGGCGATGCGGCCAGAACGCAGCGGATTCAATTTTATGATAACAACGGTTATATGGGGGGATTACTGGTTTCCAACCTGAAGGTGGATGATGTGGATGAGGACGGAGCCTCCAAGACCGAGGATAAGATTGTGGACGATATCAACACGGCCCAGACCCCCGGTAAGGGGCGGACGGTGCTGCTAAACCTGAGAGGGGATACTGATATTGATGATGTTGCCAAGGTGATGCAGTACATCGACACCACCGTCCAGTTGGCCAAGGATGATTTCAAGGTGACCACCGATACGGCCACCCGCTCACTTTACGAAGCACACCAGACCCCGGCAGAGTTGCTCGGAACCGTTTTGGAGAAGAAAGCCAGCCCGGACCTGAACAAGCTGCTGGCCAACTATTACAAGGTGGTGATCAAGCCGATCGCGGACCTGGTGATTCAGGAAATCAACTCGGAAATTTCTCCGGAGAACTGGATCGATTTAAGACCGGATTTTCTGGAAAATGTTGAAAATAAGGAGGATTCCGCTTGATAGCATGATTTTTCCCCGATAATATAAGGGGAAATCACGGAGGATTAATGAACATCATTAAAGCCCGATGCCCCTGCGGCAGCAGGGCATCAATCATCCGCACCAGTCTCATTGACTCCAAAACAACGATCCTGACAGCGCGCTGTGACGATGAAAAGTGCCAGTGCGTCTTTCAGATCTCCCAAGCCTTCCATCAAGTAATCATCCCCCCAGTCCCCCAAAGCCCGAATCCCGCAGAACAGCAACTGACGATATTCGAGAGTTTTAGATAAACCGGATAAGCGTTTGTTAACGTTCTGATTAAAAATTTGAATAAAATGAATCATGCAGCCTATTTTCAGGATCCCAAAAATATCGAGAAAATTATTATGCAAGAGAATAATTCTGGTGTACCAGACTCTGAACAGACCACAAGAAATATCGCAAGGATAATCTTTTGGATTTGTATAACTGGAGTTGTCATGTTCGTTGCCGGTCTTGGTATTTTGTTTTGTTTGAAAATAATAGGTGATCAACAGTGGTTTTCTGCAGTTATTGAAGCTCACTTTGTGGCGACTGTTAGGCTATAAATTTCTTGTTTGTTATCGGAGATCCCGATGCACTCCCGGATAAGGCTTTGTGTATCTTTGTCCTCCACAAGCAGATTTTTCTCAATTTGGCGTTTCTTCAGTTTTTCTTTTAGTTCCTTGTTATAAGTCATTTTTCACAACACACTGTAATGAATTAAAAAAACGAGTTTTGAGAAAGAACACATTTGTGTGTATCCATCATATTTAATCTAATTTATTAAGAGTTACAATCCATTCAACAGTACTTAATACTCGAACTCTAATGTAATATTCTCCGTCATCTATATCTTTTGACCTACTGTTTACTTCACCTGATTCTAACTCAGTTTTTCCAACAACAGTACTTTTATTATCTTCAGAATTTGTTAAACGAACAAGTAAGTATTTATCTTCAGGAACTGAATTTCTGTTTGTTGCGACTACGTTGCTTTCAAACCTAAATTGTGCTGTATTTAATTTGAATGTTTCGGAATCCTTAGTACCTTTACCTTTGAACATATAATAAGACATGCCGTCAGGATTTGATTCTTTACAGCCAGAGAAAGAACAAATAACAAAAATCAATATTAAAATCAGATATTTCAATTGTTGATTTCTCCAATTTTTTTTGAGTCCGATATTACTTCCCTGTGCTAGAGTCCCTTCGGCAGCAGGGCATCAATCATCCGCACCAGTCTCATTGACTCCAAAACCACAATCCTGACCGCGTGCTGTGATAACGAAAATTGCCAGTGCGTCTTTCAGATCTCCCATGACTTCCACCATGTAATCATCCGCCCAGTCCCCGAATCCCGCAGAACAGCAGCTGACTATCTTTGAGAATTGTAGACAAACTGGATAAGCGTTTGTTATTGCACCGATTGAAATCATTATATGGAAAATTTCAACTTCAAAAACTTTCCGAGGCCGATCATGAAAATAAAAAACTCGATAAGGTGTCTCCTGTTTTCTTCAATTCTCATGCTTGCACTATCAGGTTGCAAGGAATTGGGATTAGAATCAGATGATGACGAGGCAACCGGAAGTGAAACTACCACTACAACAGATGAAGGTGATACCACCACACCAATAGCTGAAAGCAATCTGGATTGAAATGATCCGGTGCAAGCTACTTCAAGAGATATCGGGACACCTTGCGTATTCAAGAAGCCGCTTTTCCATCCATACCTTTTTTATAAATCATCAACGAAATTTTCCATTTCCGAAAAAAAGTATAACGGATCAACCATAGTGAATCCCATATATAAAATCAAACATTATTTCAATCTATTGTTTAATGACTTGCTGATATTTTGTCGCGAATGTAGCAACTCGAAACGAACAAACATCCTATTTATAAGAACCTAGCTGTGTTTATTACACATCCGTAATTGTCGCGAATGTGTAATAATAATAAAAACTTTAAAAAATCTCTTGATTTAAGTAACTACTCAGGAGTGCGTCTTAGGAGGTGATTTTTTCGAGCGTGGCGTGACCCTTCAGTGCGTTGGTAATTGACGGCAGAATATCACGTCGGTTTTTTCGGCAGGTGGAAAGATAACT